>CDYN01019629.1_pt1 | contig 68932 bp, 58 predicted proteins | sample 554911 | NCBI WGS metagenome assembly CDYN01 (sample SAMEA3182083, study PRJEB8094) | gut metagenome | biome: human; feature: gut; material: Stool; isolation source: human stools | place: Canada | collected 2012-12-04
TTTTTAAGGGTTTGAAAAGTGAGTAATTATCTGAAATAGAGACAATAAAAAGAAAGTACAATGGACTACCTGTTTCTACACCGCGACAAGCGCACTTTTACTTCCGAAAGGCAGAAGAATCTGCTTTTCAGGGCTGCCCGGCTTTATTGGGAGCAGAAGTATGCGGACAACGAAGTGATTCCGAAAAGGAAAGTCGATTGTGAGCTATATAAATATGTATTGTATTATTTGGAAGTGCGCCAAGTGTTTCTTGACCCGAAGCTCTCACTGAAAAAGCTGAGCGATATGATTGAGACGAACCAGACTTATCTGTCGAACGTGGTCAACCGCTACTTCGGTTGCCATCTGAAAGAGTTGGTGAACACGTATCGGGTGGAATATGCCAAGGAACTGCTCCGTTCGGGCAAGTGTCTGCCGGAGGAACTGCCCCAACGCTGCGGGTTTCTGTCGCGAAGTGCGTTTTATGCTGCTTTTAAAAAGGTGACGGGTGTTTCTCCCCAACGTTATATGAAATATGGACAGAGAGAAAAGCTCTCGGAACCAACAGAATATGTATAACCAATTTTAGTTTTTTAAATTTATAAATTTAAAGTTTTTCTATTATGAACAAAAAGTTTTTAAGTGCAATCCTGTTCGGAGCCTTGATGGTTACCTCGACAGGAACATTTGTGTCTTGTAAGGATTACGACGATGATATCGACGAAATCAACGGCAAGATTGACAAGATTGAAACCACACTGTCTGAATTGGAGTCAAAGATTGGCGACAAGGGTGTATCCAGTGTGACTTTCGATGAAAAGACAGGTGTATTGACTGTGGTAGACGGTACAGGCTCTCATACTTATACCATCAAAACAACGGCTCCCAGTGTGGAAAAAACAGTGGTGACAGTTGACGGTAAAGACCTGAAAGTAGACGGAAAAGTAATCGGTCAGTTGGGTGACACTGTAGAAGTGAAAGACAACGAACTGTATGTGAACGGCAAGGCAACAGGCATCAAGGTTGGAAAATATGCCATCCTGGAAAATGATGCTGACGGTATGTACACCATCACATTGCCCGATGCCAACGGTGAAATGAAGACTATCAAATTGCCGAAAGCAACTTCGGGAATGATGAACGTAACTGCCAATGTAGCAAAATTTACTGCAAAGAACACAGTTACTCCCTCTACTGCTCCCGATGGTATTGCTTGGGGAAAAGCAGACAAAGCAATCACCTGGAAAGGTGCTAAAGGAAACATTGCCAAAGGACAACTTTTGTTGGGACGCTATACAGAAGGAGAAGTTACGGTAGTTCCTTCAAGCTACAACTTGGGTGCACAGACATTGAAACTGGTTGCTTCTGACGGTTCTGTAGCTCCTGTAACTGTCACTGCAACAGCAAACAATGATCTTATCTATGGTGAAAGAGCTGCATCAGCCAATGGCAACTGGACAGTAGCCATCACAATGGATGAAACGGTTACAGCCGACAATATCGCTACTGCTTTTGCAACAGAAGTTGAAAGCAAGGCTAAGAACGTGAAATATGCATTGTCTGTAAACGGCGACTTGGTAACAGGCTATGAATTTGTTATCGATACCGATGAAACAGCTGAAACAACTGCTCTCGCAGCAACAAAGATTAAAGTGGGAGGAGTAGAAGGAACAGATGATGCAAAGACTGCAGGCGGAACTCCCCTTGCTATCAGCGACTTCAAATTAGGTACTAACGAAATCATCATTGAAGACAAAGACGCAAGCAATGCAGACGCCCACAAAGTTTATGATGCATATCTTGAAATCGGTGACATCGACAAAGCCGGCAGATATGGTGTAACAGTAAACGGTATGAAGATTACAGCTGCTGACAAAGCTGCCAAGCAAGAAATACCTTTCATTGTGCATATCCTGGACGTAAAAGGTACTGAAACCAAGCAATATATCAAGGTTACCTTCGTGGCTGCTACAGTAGAAGACGAACCGATTGCAGACCAGACTTATAAGTTGATGCCCGAAAAGAACTTCGTTATCGACTTGGGTAATACATTTACCGGATTGACAGACGAACAGGCTGACAAAGTTCAGGGCAACATTACTTGGGCTACTGACGGTAACTTCTTTGAAAAAGATATCACAGAATCTAATGTAACATATTACACAGATGCTGCATGCAAGAAACAAGTAACTGACTTGTCTTCTGCTGCAACCATCAAGACTATCAAGTATGCCAAGATTGCAGAAGACGAAATCGCAGATGCTCCCAAGGCAGGTGCAACCAAGTTGACCATCACTTTGTCTGATGCTGCCGCTGCCGGTAATGAAATCAAGAAAGTAAGTGCAAACTACACTATCACATTGCCTTCATTCGATGAATTGGCAGTAGTTAACACCAATGCTTTGTGGAATGAAGCAGGTACTACTCTTACTGCACGTATGGGATGGAGTACCAATGCAACTCTTTCTTTGGCTAAAGCATACACAGTAAAAGATGGCGTGAAAGGTCTTGTTATTGACGACATCGAATATGTTGCTACATACACTACTGATGCCGGTAAAGTAAAAGAACTTACTGTAACAGATGGTGAAATTGAAAATGCCGGTGGACTGATAGATGATAACAAGGTTAAGTATAACACGCTTGCTGCAACCGCTTCCATCGAATTAGTAGCAGATATTGAAGACTTGACAGTATCTAAAGACTTTACCGTAACCGTCAAGAGTATCTTTGAAGATGCTAAAATCGTTTACTACAAAGCAGGTGCTGCTCAAAGCATTGCCACAGTAGGAGCTGACAACTATATCGCACCGTTGACAGGCGCTGCTGATAAGAGAACAGGTTTGGCATTGGTATTCAATGGTAAAGAAATTGCTGTAGCAGGTACTGATATGGCTATTGACGGTATCACACTGGTTAGCACAACTCCAAGCGATGCTACTGAAGTAAAAGTAGAATACAGCAACACTGATGCTTCCAAAGGAACTGTTGTTGCTCCGACAGGAACAACCGGCAAAGATGCAAAGGGTGTAAGTATTACCGATATGAAGAGCGGTGAAAAGGGTACATTGGTAGTTACCTTCACTGATAAGAATGGCGTAGTAACAACATCCACTATCGACTATCAGTATAACTAATAACAATCGCATCTGACGACCCTCAGAACGGGTTCAGACTAAATAAAGAGGCTGTAGTGCACCAAGCATTACAGCTTTTTTTTGGAGGGGCACATTGTTCTTTTAAGGATTTAAATATCACATCACAAACAAAGGGAAGAATAAGCGGTTTCTTAGGATCAGCCAAGGCCTTTTGAACGGAAGATTATTACAGTCTGCGGCAATGGACTGTACAGTCCACTGTAGCAGACTGTACGGTCCACTGCAACGGACTATACAGTCCGCTGCCGGAGACTGTAGTAATCCGACTGACAGACGGGCATAACCGAAAGGACGAAAACGCTTGGTCCGGCTAATGAAACGACTTAGGAAGCTCAAAAGCGCATGCAGGGGTTGAAAACCGGAAGAGATAACACCGGGGGACAGGTGTTTGCTTGAGGTGTTAAATCCACAAAAACAATGACTGCCCCTTGTTACTCGAACAGAACTGCCGAAAGAGAAATGCCCCCCTACCGGCAGAACAATGGGAAGACACCGCCGGACAAATCCGAGGCATGCCGAAGGAAACAAAGCGCAGCAACACTGTATAGAGACTCACCTCCATGAGGGTATGTCGAAACTAAAAGACCTATCCCATCGTCAACTGTAGGGCAGGATTTGCCTGCCCGAAGACACAAAGCAAACTGTTTTCGGGCGAGCGAACCTCGCCCCTACAGATTAAACGACAGCATTATCCACGTTTTGACACACTCCCCATTTCGATAAAAAGGAAGTTTTGATACATCCCCATTCTGCGGATGGGAACTGAAAAGTATGGAGGAAAGCTGAAAAGAATGTATTATTGCGGGTGATACACCTGCAAAGGCAGCTCTCCTTTCAATGCCCCCAAAGCATTGAATGCCAGCGAACCCATTTCATCCTCTCCGGGAATCAGTACAACAGGAGCCAGATAGTCTATCTGTTCACGAAGAGCACCTACACAATAATCGCTATGGGCTATTCCTCCCGTCAGAATAATGGCATCCACTTTCCCGCGAAGCGAAACATACATCGCCCCGACCTGTTTGGCAACCGTATAAAGCATGGCATCCAGCACTCCTTTATAGGGCTCCTCGCCTGCTTCGGCTTTATGGGCAATAGAAGCAACATCGTTTGTCCCGAGATGGGCTATCAAACCACCCTTACCGTTCAACATCTTCTTCACCTGACGCAAGGTATATTTCCCGCTGAAACACAGTTCGGCAAACTGATCGGCAGGAATAGTACCGGCACGCTCCGGGCTGAAAGGACCTTCACCGTTCAACGCATTGTTTACATCAATTACCCTGCCCTGACAGTGTGCTCCGACCGAGATGCCACCTCCCAGGTGAACCACAATCAAATTCAATTCTTCATAATGCTTTCCGATGGAAGCGGCATATTTACGGGAAACCGCCTTACTGTTTAATGCATGGAAAATAGAAATACGTTCTATCTCGGGGATACCGGTATAACGCGCTGCCGGCTGCAACTCATCCACCACTTCCGGGTCGGCAATATAAGCGGGACAACCGCATTTTTTTGCCATTTCATCGGCAATTAAAGCCCCCAAATTACAGGCATGCTCCATACGTGCGTGAAGCAAATCATATTTCATCTGTTCGTTAATGGCATACACTCCCCCCGGAGTCGGTTTCAACAAGCCGCCCCGCGCAATCACAGCGTCAAACTCAATAGGAATACCGGCCTCGGCCAACAATCGGAATATAAAATCCCTGCGATACTCATATTGCTCATTCACATGATGAAAATGTTGCAAGTCTTCTGAGGAATGGTGAGCACCTGCCGCCCATATTACTTTTTCATTTTCAAAAAGAGCCAACTTCGTGGAAGTAGAGCCCGGGTTAATGACAAATATCTTCATATAACTTTAAGGTTTTATCCGGCCACGCAAGCCAATGCTAAACTATAATATTTCGAGTTTCCCGAATCGGCACGTGAAGGGACAACAACCGGAGCTATGGTTCCGCGCAGCATACCTGCCATATTGGCATCGCCGAATAAGGATACTGTTTTATAAAATGTATTGCCTGATTCGATATTGGGAAATATCAACAGGTCAGCATGCCCCACTACAGGCGAACTTATGCCTTTCACCTCACCACTATGAGCATCGCAAGCCGTCTTTACATCCATCGGCCCGTCCAGGAACATGGAGCCGTAAGCACCGGATGCGGCACGTTCCTTTAAAACAGCATAGTCAAGGGTATGGGGAAACTTTTCATTTATCTTCTCGGTGCAATGAATAAGTGCCACCCGAGGTTCGGAAATACCCAAACGGCGACAAACTTCCAAATCGTATTTCAGCATAGCCTCAAACTGAGCCAATGTAGGTCGGGGGATTACTGCCGCATCCGAGAAAAACAATAATTTATTATAAGTAGGTATCTGAGCCACTGTTATATGGCTCAATACATTTCCCTGAGGAAGCAAACCATGTTCCTTATTAAGAACCGCACGCAGCAGGTTATCGGTGTTGATTATTCCTTTCATCAACACATCGGCATGTCCTTCTCTGACCAATGCCACTCCTTCTTGAGCAGCTTTGTCGGGACTTGTCGCCTCATACACTTTTACATGCTCGGGGTACTGCAACCGGATATATTCGGCATTCAATAAATGGGGAGTATCAGCCACCAACAGGAAATCGGCAAACCCTTCGTGCAAGCTACGGGTAATAACATACTCCGTATGCGGGTCGTTAGGGCAAACCACTGCAACTCGTTTACGCTCCTTTTGCGCACGCAGACGGCTGATTAATCGGGCAAAGTCCTGTATAGGTTCCATAATCATTAGATTTTTAGCAAATATGAAAAATAAATCTGGATTTATCCCTATCTTTGCTTAGTTTCTATGAATAATTTAACTTATGAAAACCTTTCAAACATTTGACATTTCAGCAGCGTACGATGATATACACCGCACATTCCCCTGTTACAAAAAAGCACCGGTTATCGGACTGACCGGAAACTTCAGGGATGGGGAATGCACCTTGGCAGAAGGTTACTTTACTTCCATTCTGAAAGCAGGCGGAGTGCCATTCATTCTCCCTTCATTCGATGACACTGACAGTTTGATAAATGCACTCGAATCGCTGGACGGAATCCTGCTGACGGGAGGTGCGGATATCAATCCTCTTTTCATGGATGAAGAACCGGTAAAGGAACTCCACAGCATCAACCCACACCGTGACAGGCAGGAACTCTTATTGACAAAGCTGGCTGCCGACAGACAAATCCCGATACTGGGTATCTGCCGGGGCATACAGATGATGAATGCCGCCCTCGGAGGCAGCTTGTATCAGGATATCCACTCACAAATGGAAGGAACGCGCATAAAGCACGACCAGGACCTGGAAAGAAGTTATGCATCACATTCGGTTCGGATAGAAAAAGATTCATTGCTACACCGTCTGTTTGAAAAAGATGTCCTGCCGGTAAATTCTTTCCACCATCAGGCTGTAAAAGAGGTTGCACCGGGTTTCCGCGTGTGTGCCCGGGCTGCGGACGGAGTGATAGAAGCGATGGAATCCACCGAATATAAATCAATGCTGGGAGTTCAATGGCATCCCGAATGTTTCATCTTACGGGGTGACGAATGCATGATGCCACTCTTCCACTGGCTGATAAAAGAAGCTGCTTCTTTTCAGGAAGCAAAACGTCTGCACAGCCGTATGATTACGCTGGATTCGCATTGCGATACGCCGATGTTTTTCGACCGGGGCATTGACTTTGCTTCCCGCGACAAAAAGATATTGGTGGACTTACATAAGATGACGGAAGGCAGACTGGATGCCACAATCATGGTAGCCTACCTGAAACAATCGGAACGTACCGACGAGGCATTGCCGGCTGCTACTGCAAAAGCCGACCGCATTCTGAACGAAATAGAAGAAATGGTTGCCAAGAACTGTACGGCCGTTGATTTGGCTTATACGCCAAACGATTTATGGCGGCTGAAAATGGAAGGGAAGAAAGCCATTATGCTGGGAATAGAGAATGGTTATGCCATTGGCAAGGATATAAGTAATGTGGAGCGTTTCCGAAAACGCGGAGTGGTGTATATGACACTCTGCCACAATGGGAATAATGACATTTGCGGTTCGGCACGTGATAATGCCGAAGGACTGGGAGTCAGTGCTTTCGGAGAAGACGTAATTAAAGAAATGAACCGTGTAGGCATGATGGTAGATATCTCGCATGCCGGAGAAAAAAGTTTTTATGATGCGTTGGAAATCAGCACGAAGCCGATTGTTGCCTCGCATTCTTCCGCACGTGCATTGTGCGACCATCCGCGTAACCTGACAGACGCCCAACTGAAGGCTCTTGCCGCCAAAGGAGGAGTAGCCCAAGTAACGTTATACGACGGCTTCCTGCGGAAAGAAGGCCATGCAACCATTAAAGATGCCATCAATCATCTGAACCACATGGTGAATATCATGGGAATAGAACATGTGGGTATCGGTACCGACTTTGACGGTGACGGAGGCATCACCGGTTGTGCTTCTGCATCGGAACTGATAAACTTCACCCGTCAACTATTGTTAGAAAGATACAGCGAAGAAAGTATCCGGCTTATCTGGGGAGGAAACTTCCTGCGGGTAATGGAAGAAGTACAAAGAAAATAATGTAACTTTGCAACCGGACAAAGTGGAAGATTTAAAAGAGAAATATATGAAGAATAAGAACATTTTAACCATCCTGTTCCTGATGCTTGTACTGACCGTTATTTCTTGCGGAAACAGCAATAAGAAAAGTGACCGAATAGATGCAGTGGAAAAAGAAGTAGTCAAAGCACCCGAATTCAATGCAGACAGTGCTTATGCATACGTCGGGGCACAAGCGGATTTCGGTCCGAGGGTGCCGAATACAAAAGCACATGAAGAATGCGGAGAGTATTTGGCTCAACAACTGGAAAAGTTTGGAGCCAAGGTTTATAACCAACGTGCAGACCTCATAGCTTGGGACGGAACCATACTGAAAGCACGGAATATCATCGGAGCCTATAAACCCGAAAGCAAAAAACGCATCATGCTTTGTGCGCATTGGGACAGCCGGCCGTATGCCGACAATGATCCCGACCCCAAGAATCACCACACGCATATTCTCGGAGTAAATGATGGCGCAAGCGGCGTAGGCGTATTGCTGGAAATCGCCCGTCAAATTCAACAGAAAGAGCCGGCACTGGGCATTGACATTATCTTCTTTGATGCAGAAGACTACGGAACACCGGAATTTTATACAGGACAACCCAAACAGGATACATGGTGTCTGGGGTCACAGTTCTGGGCACGCACTCCCCACGTACAGAATTATAATGCCCGCTACGGAATTCTGCTTGATATGGTAGGCGGTAAAGATGCAACTTTCTATTATGAGGGTTATTCCTCGGAAACGGCACGTTCCGAAATGAAAAAGATTTGGAAAAAGGCACATGAGCTGGGCTATGGCAAGTATTTTGTGAAAGCGGACGGCATTCCTGTAACCGATGACCACTTGTATGTACACCAACTGGCACGTATCCCGTGTGTGGACATCATCAATTATGATGCCAATAACGAACGTTCTTCTTTCGGCTCTACCTGGCATACGATAAACGATACGATGGACAATATAGACCGCAATACACTGAAAGCTGTCGGTCAAACAGTGATGGATGTAATTTATAATGAGAAATAAAATTCAAAACAATGAAAACAATAAACGAACTTCAAGACGAGGTTATCGAGGAATTCAGTGACTTTGACGATTGGATGGACAAATACCAATTACTGATTGACTTGGGAAATGAGCAAGAACCACTCGACCCTCAATATAAAACGGAACAAAACCTGATTGACGGTTGCCAAAGCCGTGTATGGTTACAGGCTGACCTGACAGACGGCAAAGTGGTTTTCCAGGCAGAAAGCGATGCATTGATAGTAAAAGGTATCATCGCATTGCTCATTAAAGTCGTATCAGGACACACTCCCGACGAAATATTGAACAGCGATTTCTACTTTATAGAGAAAATCGGTCTGAAAGAACATTTGTCTCCCACACGCAGCAACGGTTTGCTGGCCATGGTAAAGCAGATGCGCATGTATGCCTTGGCATTCAAAACAAAAATGGAAGGCTGAAACCGTTTGAACGGTAAACTACCGACGGATTTATTCCATTTATTTCAGGTACAGACTTTACGGACAAACGCGGACTTTTTCTATTCCGCGCTGTCCGTACCTAAAGTATCAATGTCCCAATCGGCTCGTATCCACTTCCTTACGCTTCTTTTCCTTATAACCGCCAAATTTATAAAGGAATGACAGAGTTATATTCCGATTGGATTTATTAAACTTTGTACGACTATGTTGATTGGCATAGTCAATTCTTAAATCCATCCGGTTACGGCTGTCAAAGAGGTCATTGCCGGTCAATGTCAACTGTGCCTTCTTGTCGGGCGATGTCCACTTCACCAAAGTCGTCACATCGCAATAGTTGCCTAAATCATAGATTCCCTGACGCGCTTTGGTCTGCAAGAAAGCACTTACGTTCATTACCACATCAGGTTGCTTCGACAGGGTGAGCGTATTACTCGTCCGAAAGACGAATACCCACTTTTTGCGGTCAAACGGAATATCATAAAAATCATCCGCCTTGTCACGGCTCTGCATCGCTATCAACATGCCGTTGCCCGACCACCATTTGCCAATCTTATAAGGAGCCATCATTCGTATCCCCATTTGCCGCTGGAAATTATAATTGATGAACTTGTTCACCTCGGCCAGACGGTCGGGCAATTTATAAGGTAACTGAGCAAAATGGTCAGGTTTCTCTTCATAGAAAAGAGCAAAAACATACTTACTCTTCAATATATAAGCCAAGACAGCCAGATAGTCGGATGACGGTTTCAGCACCGGATTGCCATGCACCTCAGTATAACTATCCACATACTGCACTGTGGGTTGTGTACTCCAATAGTCAGGATAAGAACGATTACTGCTGAAAGACAGCTGAAACATATGTCCGTCCTTTGCCCGATAATTGGCATTCAATGTGGGATAAAGCATCCATTCATGCCACGTTTGCGAGTTATAAAGTTCGGCAGCCAGTGAAAAGTCAAAAGAGAAACGTTTGCCGAAGTTTTTACTGAAGCCCGCATAACCGTTAAAGGTATATTCCGTCCGGCGTGACTTCAACGAGTTGTCTGTCAGCAAGTCTCCCGTCTCGCCATCGTAGTAAAACTGGTAACTGTTATCATGCGCAGTCCTATATTTCGCACCATAATTCAACTCCCATCCGTTATTCAAAGCATGTTCCTGATTAAGATAAAAGAGCAGGCGGTTGATACGTTGATTACTCTTATAGAAGAATGATTTCTTTTCCTCTTCCATCACACCGGTCAGTACCGTCGTACCGGGAGAATCAAAATAGGTAAAATCCATTCCGGCCGTAAGTCCGAAAGAAGATTGATAATCCAACTTCACATTATGAAGCCGACGGTCTCCGTCATCTGCCTTATCACTGTTTCCCGTTCCGTGCATCGATGTACGGTCTTGCCCGTAACCGAGTTGGGAAGTATATACCATGCTCAACACATTCTTTTTCCCAAAATCATAATCCGTCCCCAAACGGATATTATGCCGTCCTCCGTATCCGCTACTCAAGGTATTCAAGGTAAGCTCATGCATGCCGTCGGCCAGTTCATGTTCCGACCACTTTTCTGTCTCGTTCTTAGTATGCCCGAAAGAGTAGGTATACATCAAGTCCGCCGCAAAGCGGCCTGATGTATAAAGCAATGTGGCTCTTTCATTGATGTGTTCGCGTCGTGACTGTTCGTAGGAGGAAAAGAGCTCTCCTTTCAAAGAAGACCGTTGCCCTAAGTTTGATTTTAATATTAAATTTATCATCGGTCCGCGCACCTGATAACGGGCAGGGGCGGCATACATGATTTCTGCTTTCTCAATGCGGCTCACAGGAGTACCTTCGAGCATGGCACGCAACTGCTCCTTATCCAATGTGGTCACTTTGCCGTTGACCACCACCGTAACCCTCAGTCCTCCCAAACTCAGGGTTCCGTTTTGCTCGGTCACTCCGGGCAGTTCTTTCAAGACTTCATAAGCATTTGTCACCGGCAGTTTTTCGATAATACGCGGCACATCATAAATCAGTTTGCCCCTTTCAGCTTTAATCACCGGTCTCTCACCCCGCACCAGCACTTCGGGAAGTTGCTGGAACAGACTGTCCATATAAAGGAATGTGGTATCCTGTTGCCCCCATACCGAAAGAGCAAACCAACAAAAGCAAATGGTAAGTAAGTTTTTCATCATGCAACAAAGTAAGCAGGAAAAGCGATTCCTTCATGTTACCATCCGCTTACAAAGTCTTATTTAGTGTTATCAAAAAGAAGAAGTTGACCGATTTCTCTCTATTTTCGTAGATAAATGAGAAAAACAGTACAATGAAAATACCGTTTAAGGCCATAGCCGTATTAATTATCCTTTCATTGATAGGCGTATTTGCTTATCAGGCATATTGGCTGACAGGACTCTACAGCTCGATGAAAAAAGATATGGATAACTGTCTGGCAGAGACCCTGCAAGTAAGTGACTACAACGAAATGATGGCTCGTTGCGACTCACTAAAAAGAAACAGTAACATTGATAAGTATATCAAATCGAGCTTTGAAGTAGACAGCATCATGACCCATGCAGGCAACTCTTATGGAATCCATATTCCTAACAGAATCGGACTGGAAATCAATGAACCTCTGTCAAGCACTGTCGATAAAAACGGGACACTGGAGTTGCTCACCAAGTATTTTCAACGCGGCATACACAGCCAGCTTGATTTGTTTACCGAAATCAACCTATCCACTTTCGACAGCCTTTTCAATCGCACACTCGCTATGCGGGGAATCATCTTCCTGCCCCACCGTATAGAAATGCTGAAGCTGCACGACAAGGACACGACCATTGTACGAAGTCTGAATTATCCGCCCGGCTTCATTCCAAGCAAGAAAGCCGATTCTTTTTATTACAATTATGATTTATATAATAAAAGATACTACCGTTTGTGGGTGGAACCGACAGATATGCTCGTATTCCGGCAAATGAAAGGTATTCTCTACACTTCCTTCTTTATCATTATCATATTGGGAATCTCCTTTTGGTATCTCACCCGAATCATTTTACGCCAAAAGAGTGTGGAAGAAATGAAAGAGGATTTCACTCATAACATCACTCATGAGCTCAAGACCCCGATAGCCGTAGCCTACGCTGCCAATGATGCCATGCTGAACTTCAAGGGAGCCGAGAACCCGGAAAAAAGACACACTTATCTGCAAATCATCCAAGCACAACTCAAGCAACTCAGTGGCTTGGTGGAACAGATTCTGTCCATGAGCATGGAACAACGTAAGAACTTCCGGCTCGATTATGAAGAGATAGATTTGAAACCGATGTTGGAAACACTTATCAGGCAGCACCAGCTTAAAGCGGACAAACCAATGGATTGCCACCTGGCAATGATGGACAACACCACCATATATGCAGACCGCACCCATCTCTACAACATGATAAGCAACCTGATAGACAATACAGTGAAATACTCCGGTGAAAAGGCGGATATTTGCATTTCCGTAACGGTGTGTAATGGTTATGTAACGGTTAAGGTGAGTGACAAAGGCATCGGCATACCCGGTGACAAACAAAAACACTTATTTGATAAGTTTTATCGGGTTCCGACCGGGAATTTACATAATGTAAAAGGATACGGATTAGGACTCTATTATGTCAAGACAATGGCAGAACAACACAAAGGAAGCATCACCGTAGAAAGCAACATAGGAAAAGGAAGTACATTTATTCTTCAAATACCCGGCAAATAATGGAAAAGATACACGTTTTATTGGTAGAAGATGAATTGACACTTGCAATGATTATCAAAGACACATTGGAAGAACAGGAGTTTATTATCACCACAGCTTCGGATGGCGAAGAAGGGTTACGTACCTTCTTTGCACAGAAACCGGATATCGTAGTGGCAGATGTAATGATGCCCCGCATGGATGGTTTCGAAATGGTTCGCCGCATCAGGCAGACAGACAAACTGACACCTGTACTGTTCCTCACGGCACGCTCGGCCATCAATGATGTAGTGGAAGGATTCGAGCTGGGGGCAAACGACTATTTGAAGAAACCTTTCGGAATGCAGGAATTGATAGTACGACTCAAAGCATTGATGCATAAGGCATTCATAGAAAAAGAAGTCAGTCATTCTTATGAAATAGGAGACTATCAGTTCAACCCGGTTACCCAACAGCTCACCTTTGCGGGAGCGACACAGGAGTTATCACATCGCGAATCGGAGATATTGAAACGGCTATGCAATAACCGCAATGAAGTGGTAAGCAGCCAAAGCATTCTGCTGGAGCTATGGGGTGATGACAGCTTTTTCAACTCCCGCAGCCTGCACGTATTCATTACCAAGCTAAGGCATAAGTTGGCAAAAGACAGCCGAGTCAGGATTGTGAATGTCAGGGGAATAGGCTACAAACTTATCCTCGGCTTATAAAGAATGAGAAGAATTCACTTTTCTGCCTCTTATCAAGACCTTTTGTTCATCCGATAAGGTAGTAGCAAAGATATAATCTTCCCCACCCTCTTTCAGCTTCAGGCGTTTCCGCAGTTCGGCCACCGAAGAAGGAAAGTTTCGCACGGTGAGATTGGCTTTTCCCATATCCTGCAAAAAGGCTTTCAGCTCTTTTTTACCAAAACCCGTCACCGACTCTACCTTGAACTTTCTTCCGGGGAAGTCAGCCACAAAAGAGGAAGAGGTATATAGATGACTATTCACATGCAACTTTCTTACCGGATATGCCTGAGTCAAAGAACGAAAAGCTCCGGCTTTCAGGATAGACGCATTCGGTTCATACAAATAGGTTTCCACTTGTCCGGCAAGAGGGCACGGTGACAGCCTTTCCTGTTTCTGAGTAAACACATAATGCTGACTCTCTCCTATATGTGTACTCAGTTCACAATGAATAAAAACATCTGATGAAATGGGGCTTTTTTGCAATACAAGCAGTAGTTCCTTACACTCATTGCCCACAGACACGATATGTACTTCACTAACGGCTTTCAACTCTTTCAGAGCCAAAGACAAGTCCAGCATCGGCGAGAGTTTTACCATTACCTTATCCGCTTTCTCAACCAGCAAGGACTCTAATACGCCAATATCCGGTTCACAGTCCGAAATGGCAACCGTCTTGCCTCCATGCCCATCCCTACGTGCCGGGTCCAGAAAAAGACAGTCCACATGAGACATGTTATGCAGGTAATCGACCCCGTCCATATTGTGGATACGGACATGCTCCAGTCCCAATAAAGGAAAGTTATGTGCAGCCAGCGCGCATAATTCATCTTGCCGCTCCACATAATCGGCATATTTAAAACGGCGGGAAATAAAAGCACAATCTATGCCAAAGCCTCCGGTTAAATCGGCAAAAGACTCTCCCTCCAACAAATGAGCCTTATACTTTGCCGTCAACTCGGACGAGCACTGTTCCATTGACAAATGCCGGGGATAAAGCAATCCGGACAATGCATACCACGAAGGTATCTTCTGCTCTGCAATTTGCCTGCCGGATATTTGTGTCACAGCCAAAGCCATATCCACACCCGGATACTTCTTCCCCTGCAAGGCAAGAGTTCGAACATCATCATGCCTATGTTCCTCGATGAAATGGAGAGTTTCTGCCGATAAATTCATGCTATGCCTTATTTATTATAATACGGATTTTACATAATGTGTCCATATCTTATTCTTTTGAACAGCTATTGCACAAAAATACTTATTTTTTCAATAGCAACTCATCAATGGCCTTCTTAAAAGCTTCTTTGGGAAGAGCTCCCTGTGCCATTTCCGGCTTTCCGTTCATCGGTATAAACAGAATGGAAGGAATACTGCGGATACCGAAAGCACGCGCCAATTCCGTTTCTTTATCCGTGTCTACCTTATAAATAACAATCTGTCCGTCATACTCTTTTGCAAGCTCGTCCAAAATAGGAGCTACCATTTTACATGGACCGCACCAAGTAGCATAGAAATCGACAATCGCAGGTTTGTCACCTTCATATTTCCATTCATCGGGATTTTTCTCAAAGTTATATACCTTTTCCAAAAATTCCGCTTTGGTCAAGTGAATGACTTTAGCCTTAGAGTCTTCTGCCGCCGTCACCCGATCTGAATTAGCATTACTATTCGTTCTTCCGCATGCCACTGTCGACATCAGTACAATTCCCAATAAAAACAACGTGATTCTTTTCATAATTATTTCTCCTTCTTTACTTGTTTATCCTCTTTAAAAACTCTTTCGTCATAATCTTCACTTTTAATACACTCATCCTATACCATAGATATTTGTATTGGAAAGCTTTCCAAAAATATTCTTGGGTTCCTTATAAAACAAATTTCCTTAGGAAAATATTAAATTCATAACTTTCCTTCACTATTCCGGTCATTGTTGCGCCCATTCCAGCACCGACAGGCTTTGTACGTCTACTCCGAATATAGCTGCTTTCTTCAGAATATTACGGGCCAACTCCGGCTTTTTCTCTTCTTTCCATATCGATGATAAATTAATAGTTTAAGTAAATAACAGATGACCAAGTCCGAAAGATGGATGGAAAGAAGTTAATCTTACTCAATTTTCATCCGACAAGGACTTACCCTACTATATATTTAGAGCTCTTACCTGTCAATTTACGAATCAAGTTGACAAGTAACCACGATACGGTAAATGCCACCACAGCTGCAGCCGGAATCTGAATACAAACAGGCACCCCGATGGCACGCATCAAAAGGACACCGGGACCGGTAAAGAAGAAATGAACCATATATACCCCGAATCCGCAAATCGTTAAATTGGCCAATAGCTTCCGAACAAGCTCCGAGCGCACATTCACTTTCTTAGCCAACAAAAAGAAAGGTATCGTCATCATCACTACATTCAAAGAGTTGTAAGTAAAAAACAGCTCAAGCAATTCATCACTATATTCAGGTAAAGAAGTTACATGACGGAAACCGAAGAAAGTCACCGCAAACCCTACCAAAAACATAGGAACACCGAAAGACAGGATTCTGCCCAACGACCAGCCTTTATTGCGTAAGTAGTGTCCTAACAATAAGTATCCGTTGAAACCGGCAAAATAATAAAGCATACCGAATGAGTTCCATGAACAACTACCCCATAAGTAAGGCGAAACATATTCATAATAATAAGGTAACAGAGTAGTAATCCCCCAAGCGGCCAAAAACCATAATTGAGCTTTCTCCGATGCTTTCTCCACCCATGCAGAAAAAATGGGTAAATAAAGATATAACCCTATCAACAAATAGATATACCACATGTGTACATCTAAAAGAGAAAAGTTCAACGGAATCTCTGCAATATTCTTCAACGAGACACTCAAAGCCTGACGAGTCGCCTCTTCACCCGAATAAGGAAAAAAGTCGAGAATCACTTCCGGTTTGAATCCCAACAAACCGGTTATCCAAGGAAACAGATTATAAAGCACTGACCAAAGAAGAAACGGCCAAAATACACGGCTGATCCTTTTCTTGTAAAAAACCGACGTCTCCCCTCGTACCGGCAACAGTAAAGCACCTGTAATCATAACGAACAGGGGGACACAAGGACGAAGGAATGCTCCGTATGCCGCGCCCCAAAACTTTATTTGTTCAAGCTCGGCAGAAGGCTCACCCGAATAAAAATTAAAAGGGTCTGCGCAATGACAGCAAACCACCGTAAACATGGCCACAAAACGGACAACATCCAACCAAACTACACGGTTCTTAGCAACAGATAGTACACTAGTGTTATTCATAGACGAAAATTTTATTTAAGTTGCAAAGATATATCTTCTTTGAAGATGTTTTGTTGTTTTACGGCAAAAAATAGGAGGATGTTCTCACGAACACCCCCCTCGATAACCTAAATTACTATCTAATGTTGTGAAGAGAGCCTTCTATTCATCAGCGGCTTCAGGATCCGTCACAGAAACCGAATAAAATTTAAATTCTGACATTGTCCAGAAAATACTACTCGTATTAGTAGCATTAACTACCATTCGGATTTGACTGAATGGTTGCGGTGCATCATAAATCTCAGAAGTAAATGTACCCGTAGAAGTAACCGGTAGTCCATCTGCATCCTTAGTGAAGTTACGGATAAGGAACCAGTTGGTACCATCCGTACTACCCATCAAGTCAAAATCAGTCGGTTTATTACTGCCGTTATTACGAGGCGCATAATAGAACTTATAGGAACCTGTTATTTCTTCTTTCAAGTTAACCTGCATCCAATGAGGAGCCGGTATATTGACACTCCATGCCGTATGGAAAAAAGTGCCGGTATTGCCATCCAGCAGATTAGCAATAGGTCCTTCAGTCGGCTCCTGCGCATTCGTACTCAAGTCAGCAGCAGTCAAAGCTATCTGTGTACTCACAAAAGTAGGCAATGCCGGCTCCGAAACCTTTGAGATAGTTTGAACCGCACTCTTATCACCTGTAGGGCTTACTGTTTGTACCGAGAACTGATACTCGCCAAACTTCTTACGTGTATCCGGTATTTCAATACTATCTGCATAAATGCTTGCAGTACGCATAACATCTTTTTTCTGCAATGGGTCGTAATAGTTCACTTCAATATAACGGATACCAGCATCTTCAGGAGTATCCCAACGAAGTACAATGCGCCCGGAAGTACTTTCTGCTGTCAAGTTTGTGATTTCGGCCGGTGTAATCCCATCTTCATCACTGCTGCAACTGATGTTTGCCAAGGTAACTCCAATCAGGAGCATTCCGGCATAATATTTAAATGTATTCTTCATCTTTATTTATTTTATTAATAACCAGGATTTTGAACCAGATTCATGTTACGGTTGACATCTGTCAAAGGAACAGGCATTAAATATTGAGTCGGACTTTCAAACTTACGTTCAAAAGACACTTCTGTTTCTTGTGCAAACTCATCTATAGTCTTACCTGCAATATTCATACCTTTGGCCTTCACGCCAAAATATTCTGCTGCCTGTTTCCAACGGCGCAAGTCCCAGAAAGTCTGATTTTCCAAATAGAACTCAATGGTACGTTCCTGACGAACAATCTCACGCAGTTTGGCCTGATCCAACGTAGCAATGCCATTCCATGATGTTTCTACCGTAGGTATACCGGCGCGAGTACGCACTTTGTCCAAATAAGTTTTTGCTGTATTTAAATCATTACATTCCACACAAGCCTCGGCATACCCCAAATAAAGCTCAGCCAAACGGATGACAGGCCATGGATAGAACGGTGGATTGTATAAAGAAGTACGTACATTGTAACCGGGAACTACTCCCTTTTTATTCAGATAACCGGTAGGTGAATAGTTATTAGTACGCAAACTGCTTCCTGCCGGCTGACGAGAAGTATTACCGCCTATCACAAAATCACATACCAATTTTCCTCGACCGGAGTCACTGTATTTATTATAGCTCTCATCGTTCTGATAAGCTCCGTTACCGTCTGACGCACTCATGATTTCATAGAATCCTCCCTGGAAAGCAACCCATGAATAAAAACGAGGCTCACGATTTAAGTTGAAACGGATAGTCTTTGCTTCCGGGTCACCAATAGTGGCATTTTCTTCACCCAAAGCAGTCACTTCATAAATACTGTTACCTTTCGGGAACTCAGGATCTTGATCCACAGGAAGTCCGTTCTTGGTATAAAAACGTTTCAACATGGCAAGAGTAGGAGACACACCATTGTAAGCAGAACCATTACAGAATGGAAGGGACTTGTTCTGAACACTGTAGGCACCTTCTGAACGGCAATCTGCCCAAATCACTTCTGTGTTGGCGGGCTCGATGATGGTGTAACGCAATCTGTGCTGCACGGGGTCGGCCGGTTCTGCATTATCATATCCGTCCAACATATAGTCGGTGCTGGTATAAAGACTGTGTCCGGCTCCTTCTGCCGCACGAATAGCTTCTTCATAAGCCACCTTAGCCTTCTGCCATTTCTCTGCACTGTATGCTTGAGGCATCAACGCCGTTCCGTCTTTATTGACAAAGTTGGAATAGAATTCGCTGTTTCCATTAAACAACGGAGAAGCAGCATACAGTAACATTCTTGCCTTCAACGCTTTGGCAGCCACACTTGTAGCCAGTCCGTAGTTCTCATTGATACGAGTTGCGGGAAGTTCGGCGGCAGCTTCATCAAACATCTGACAAACATAGTCCACACATTCATCATAAGGCGAACGTGCCGCATATTGGTCGGCAGGAGTAGTAAGCGACGGTTCCTCCTTAACCAAAATAACCGGTCCATAGTTACGTACCAGCAAGAAATGATAATAAGCTATCAAGAACTTGGCCTGGGCAATATAATCTGCCTTAATAGAAGCCTCCAATGCAGGAACCATATCGATATTGTTCAGTAAGATATAGCATTGCTTGATACCTTGAAACAAAGAATTCCAATAAGAGATAACCGGATTAGACGCAGAATAATTACCTTTAGGGAAAGCAGCAAATGTTTCATGCTCAAATGCCGTTACCACTTCATCGGAAGTAAAGAGGTCCAATGAACTTGTACCACTTCTGGGATTAGGGATATATGCATAGCACGAATAAACAAAGCGTTTAGCAGCATCCTTATCTTCAAATGCATCTTTTTCTGTCGCCTTTTCGTCAGGAACGACATCCAAGTAACTACAAGAAGACAAAATGCCCAAAAGCATACAAGCCGCTACAATAAATATTTGATTAAACTTTTTCATATCTGTTCGTTTTTGGATTATTTAAATGACAACTGTAAACCAAGATTAAAGGTACGCTGAGTCGGGTAACTCAAACCTTTACCACCACCCATTTCAGGGTCCCAAAGATCGAAAGGAGAGAAAGTAAGCAAGTTAGCTCCACTTATATAGAAACGAACTTTCTTCCAAGTATAACCTATTTCTGCATTTTTCAATTTCAGGAAAGCACCATTGCGCAACCAATAATCCGAAGACTGAGTGTTGTGATTGTTATCATTCTTGGTCAAACGCGGATAAGCGGCATTAGGATTCTGATTACTTGGTGACCAATAGTCATCAGCAATCCATGACAATACATTACGGTTATACTGAGTACCGAATGGAGCAAACCCTGACATCATCAACGAAGTATTGGCTACACCCTGGAAGAAGAAGGAGAAATCCCAGTTTTTATAAGAAATAGATGGGCCAAAACCATAAACAATTTCAGGAACAGTAGGATAACCCATAGCTACACGGTCATCACTCGTTATTTTTCCATCATAAACACCATCTCTGTCGGGCTGGTCCACATACTTAATATCACCCGGAGCGATAGCAATATTACCCAATGTAGAGCTCGGGCTATTGGCAATATCAGCCTGGTCGATATAAAGTCCGTCGGTTACATAACCGTAAATGGTATTCAGTTTCTTACCGATATTAGACAAAGAGGGACGCACACCGGGAGCCTCATCATATTCCAGAATCTCATTACGTGCAAAAGTAAATGTTCCTTTAAACTGAATGGCAAGATCTTTATTGATCTGTTTTCCATAGTCAAGAGAGAGGTCAAAACCATAGTTCTTCACTTTAGCCAAGTTACCATAAACGGCAGTGCTGGCCGTACCCAGGTAGTTAGGAATAGAATAGCGTTGTTGGAAGATATCACGACGGATTTCGCGGAAAGCATCCACCGTAACATTCAAGGAGTTGAACAACTGCATATCAAAACCTACATTTAACTTCTCACCCACTTCCCATGTCAAGTCGTTGTTCTGATAACGGGTATATACAGGACCATTTAAAGTAATCTGCTGCTTGTCACCGGTAGTAAATCCTGCATTTCCACTCTGAAGCGTAATATCAGACATATAGATGAAACGGATAAGACCACCCGATGAATCGAGCAATTGGTCATTACCTACCAAACCGTAAGAAGCACGGAGCTTTAAATTAGAGATAACGTCTTTCAGAGGTTCGAAGAAGTTCTCCTGACTTACATTCCAACCTACTGCTACAGAGGGGAAGAAGCCCCATTTATGTCCTTTGGCAAAGTTTTCGGAACCATTATAACCGGCATTCACTTCGAACATATAACGATTGTCATAATCATAAGAAAGACGACCCGCAAATCCCATCTTGCGGCGGGGAAGTGAAGCAACCAAATTACCGGGAGCATTATTATCATATTGGTCAATATTCCAAAGAAGCATACCGCTCACATTGTGATTACCAAACTTATTCATATAATCTACATAAGATTGGAAATAGATACGACGGTCACCCGCAACACTCGAAGTTGTACTCAACACCGGCTTACTCGGATTGGAGGAACCAAACGGAGATATGTTCAGACTATAACTACCGTCAGCATTCTGAGTATAACCGGTCAATGTATAACGGTTAATGCCTTGAGAACGGCTGGTAGTGGTTTTATTATAGTTTTTATAAGAGAATAAAGCCTTAAAGCGAAGCCCCTTCAACAGAAAATCCAACTTTTGTTCAAAGTCAATATTAGCCATTACCGTACTCTCAAAAATATCAGTATAGCCATTGGTCAAGCTGGCCATCGGATTGACTGCACCTTGGTCATTACCACCTGCATACGCTCCCCAATAAATCCAATTATTTACACCGTCTGCCGGATAAGCGATAGGGAAATCCACCGGATTGGAGTTCATTACAGCCGAATAAAGGTTGCCTACAGAGGTGTTAGGCTGTCTCAAGTCATTCAACTGCACATTCAGGTGCAAAGAAATGGTTGATGTCTTAGACATGTGAAAATCAATATTGTTCTGGAAGGTATACTTCATCAAATCAATATTATTCTTGTAAGAGAAATACTTGGATGCTTCGTTTTTCAGCATACCGGTTTCGTGATTGGCTCCCACATTCATGAAGTAAGTAATCTTCTTCGTACCTCCGCGGATATTGAAGTTGGCTTTTTGGTTGAACGCCAAATCTTTGAACAAAGAACCATACCAGTCTACATTAGGCCAGATATAGGGATTTACCCCATTGCGAGTATTCTCTATCTGTTCTTGAGTATAAAGGATATTACCTGTTCCTTCATTAGTTACAGCTTCATTATACAGCTCCATGTAACGGTATCCGTCTACAAAGCTAGGCACTTTCGTAGGTTGTGTGATATTCGTTTCCACACGCACGCCAATAATAGGCTTCTCAAGGTCGGCACCACTCTTGGTCGTAACAATCATTACACCATTGGCTCCACGCGTACCATACATGGCAGTGGCAGTCGCATCTTTCAAAATAGAGAATCCTTCTATAATTTCAGGATCAAGCGCATCCAAGTCTGCCGAACTCACTTCCACCCCATCCAAAATAATAAGCGGAGAAGTCATACCACTCAAAGTAGAAATACCACGAATGTAAAAATCAGAACCATTACTGCCCGGCTGTCCGCTACGCTGATAGGCAATAACTCCCGAAAGACGTCCGGCAAAAGAGTTAGAAAGATTGGCAGAAGGCACTTTCAAGTCATTAGGACGAACCGTTTGAATAGAACCCACAATAGATTCTTTCTTTTGTCCGGTTCCGAAAGCCGTAACCACAACCTCTCCCAAAGTCTCGCTATCCTCCTTCATTTTAATTCTCAAACTCTTTTGGTCTCCCACTTTCACTTCTTGAGTCTTATAACCAATATAAGAGAAGACTAAAATGTCTTTCGAAGACACATCGATAGAAAATTTACCGTCATAATCGGTAATTGTCCCCAAAGTAGAATTTCCCTTAACTCGGACATTAACACCAATAACCGGTTCTCCTGCTTCATCTACTATAATGCCCTCCACCTTACGATTTTGCTGCACAATAGTAGATTCATCTGTGACAGGAATACCGGATGCACCAATTTCCGGGAAAAAGGAGCATAGCAAAGCTGCCAATAGAAACGTCTTTTTCATAATACTCTCTAAATTTTATGTTAATAAATAATCAATGTCATTTATTTCCCATAAAACGGCTAACACATCATTTGTCGAATCAGTTTATACTCATATTTTAACTCTACTTTAAGCTAATATTTTAACTTAAACTTGATGTTATAACCATCTTTCTTAGTTCCTGTAGAACTAAGTATATCTTATGGCTTTTGTATACTGGGTGTAAATATATAAATTTTTTAAGATATAAAAAAGAAATGGAGGGATATTTTTATAAAAAAGAACTAATTATATAAAATAGAGCGTCAAATAGGTTACTTTTATACAAATAAAACATTTTTTTCTCTCTTCCATTTACCATTATTAAACTATATCTCGATAGAATATAAGTAGAATATGGGTAGAATGAATCAATATATACTCTCTCAATATATCATAAATCGGTCCGTTTGCAATATGGAATATTTACGTTTCTTAGTTCTACAGGAACTTTATATAATTACATAAACTTCCCCATCCGACCTGGCTTTAAACCAACCTTCAATATATAAAATAGAAAAAGAGTAGAAATGCTAATTTATCTGTTTCCCAATATATTATGTAAAGGAATACATATATTAGTTACACAGATGATGCGTGTCAACCGTGCACGTAACCATATCAAGTTACGATTAGTGACTGAACAAATACAGCATCAGTGAAAATTTCATAGGTACAACCATCGGTATCCCTGTCCTGTCTACATACTTCCAATAAGTCCATCAATAAAAAGCAAGTAATGCCCGTCCTTATAGAGCAAATACATAGCTTGATGGAAAGTAGGTTGCGATTGCTTAACCACGTCCGTGGTTAAGCCTGCCCACCCGGGTGGTTAGAGTTAGTCACAGGGGTGGTTAACGTTAGCCACGACCGTGGTTAAGAGAAAATTCACTTTCATCAATAAAGGAAGAAACGAAAGCATTGTCCGGCGGAATACTTCACGGCCCACCGAAGCTTAAATGATTATCTATGACATCAAGTAGAAGAAAAAACGGAGAAATACCACATTTCACAAACAAACTGTTTCTAAGTTGGATTGCATCAGACCCTATCGCTTGGTAAGAGCACAACTTTGTCATTACAAATGAGAACTCGACAAAGTGAGGACTTGTACTTTATGAAATGGCGTACCTCTAAACAGAAAAAAAATGGAAGTGGCATGGTATCAGATAGAGAAAGAACTCACTGTAATAGATGATATATCTACTGAGCCATTATTAACGGTTGCGTAAGTAAGATAAAATCGGATAGTTAAAAGGGGCTTGGTTGACATTCTGTTGACACAAATAAAAAAGACTCCTAACAAACTGCTGAATAACAATCTATTAGGAATCTTTATTGTGGACCAGCCTGGGCTTGAACCAGGGACCTCCAGATTATGAGGCTCTAAATTTCATCCTATTAAATTGCAATATGTCAACGTATTAATAATCTCATTGGAAGTTTATCAGTCAACAATTAGTCAACAGCTAAACCTACGGTACAAAGTTAAATATTAGTTTCCTATATTCCAAAGAATTGGGTTGTTAGTATGTAACATTCGTAGTGCTTATATAAAAAAGAACAGCATAAGAGTTCCCTCAAATGCTGCTCCTTCTACTTTAGTAGAGTATGTTGTCAATGATTATAGTCTAAATGATAATCACCATCTCTAAAGTTCAGCTCTTTAGTGCCGTAGTTCCAATAGAAATATCCATGCCAACCTGGAAGCATTAATATCTTACCAGTAGCAGCATATAGTGTAGCTTGATTATAATTCATTGCTTTAAAATTAGTATCTTTGCATTGTAAATCTTTTCCTGACTGATTTAATAGTAGAAATAATCCTCAATAGAGATTAGTATCTATTTATTTAGAGAAGAAAGGAGGTACATATGAGCAGACTAAGTTCTGTAATAGATTCCTGCAAAAATCTATTAGGATTGATTGAAAAGTTCTGCGTAGTTCTCAAATTGATTCTATCATTTACTTAATGAGATTTGCCATCTTTGGCAGTAGATGTAAAAGAACTGCCATATCTACCTCCTTATTAATTCAATTGCTTTTATATTAGATTTATAATTCCTATCTTTGCATTGGGTATCCATAGTCAAGTTGCTTTAAATATATCTCATAACGAGATTATTTATTTAGTAACACTTAAATCATTGACTATGGAAAGAATCAAAATGTTTGATTACCCAAGCAGTAGAATAGTCTATGTGCGTTCCTACCAACGCATAAGACTAGGAGTTCTCCAGAGTGTTAGAGAACATTGGAGAAGATTACCTCATAGGAGGTAATAATTGCAAATCTCTAAATAGCTCTACTTCAAGTGGGGCTATTTCTTTATATTAAAATATATTATCTGTTGTTTGGCTATCATCTACTCCAAACAGTTCACGTATTTCTTGTTCTGTCATAGCAGAATCTGACCCTTCTATTAGAGTAAAATCGTCCCATATAATCTCATCAGTAATTTCAGTATAACTTTTATTTGTCTCCATAAATGTGTCCTCCAATTATAGGTGTTGTTAACATAGGTGAATTGTTGTTCAGCCACTTTAAAAAATTTGAAACATCTCTTTCATCAATGCTGTTGAACCATTCCGTCATTTGGTTATCCATCCCAGTATCTTTTACATAATTCTTTTTAGCATATTCCCACATTTCTGGAGTTATGTTCTGCTCACCTCTATTAAAACCGAAATAGTTTTTAAGTTGAGTTCCCCTTGCTGATTGTTCCGTAGCCCTATTCCGCCTAAAATAATCTTTAAGTTCGACATCTGGAAAGTATTGTCTAACATTGTAAGATAACTCCGCTTCTTGTTCCTTGCTTGGTCTATAAATAAAATGGGTCAATTCATGTGCGCCTACATTAGTAGCTTGCTGAGGGGTATAATGCTTTTGTAGTTCTTCTATATTAACTGCATAATCTTTTCTATATATACCATATCCTAGTTTATCTCCCATAGTTTTATATGTTCCAAGCCTTGGCTTGCTACCTAAGATAGAGGTCCTCATTTCTGGAGTATAATTACTTATATCTCCATGTTTTTCTAACCTGTCGAACCCTCCATTCTTCAATCTCTCTTTGACTAAATCGAACTCATTACCTTTATAGTTTGATGGCACGCCACTTGAAACTTTACCATAACTATTAATCTCCCTCTTTACTAATTGGTTAGCAACTTTCTTCCCACCCCATCTCAAACCTTTACCTACTACACTGCCAACTCCAGTAGCAATAGTAGCTGCATCTACAAAGTTAAGAAATCCATTTAGATTCTCCAAACCTTGTTGTATCTTTTTATCTTCTACATATTTCTTATATTCCTCGTCAGCTTTCTTACTACCTTGCTCTCTTTGCCACCCACTTCTATTGTCTTGACTAACATAAGATTGAGTTGGGGTATAAGTTCTCTTTATTAACTTTGGAGGAATAGTAGGTTTAGCAACATAGGTATTGTCCTACCTTGTTACTAAACCTGCATTCTGATATTTAGGTATTAGTTTCATAATATAAGTATTCCTAAAACTATTCCTAACAAATCTGCCAATATATCATCCCAACTCCAACCAGAGCCATTAGGTCTTACTTCATCATAGGCTTCTTTACCAAATGAAGCTATTAGAGCTAGAGCAATTCCACTAACTATATTTAAGATTAATCCAAATATTACTACAATAGCAAAGCAGCATATCATATGTAATATTTTATCATTCTTTAGAAACTTCTTTATTTGATTTATCATGTTTATCAAACCTTTTCCAAATGCCAGTTATTGAATCTATTCCAAGTAATGCCATGCAGCATACTAAGAATGTATCTATCATTAATGGGGCTTGGATAATGTAGGTTACTTTTGATGATATATGATGCCATCAACTATCTGCCTAAACACATCACCTGCCATTAATCCACCACTTGCAGGTAGTCCATCTTTATGAATGGAAACAATGATAGAATATTGGGGAGCATTGGTAGGGAAGTAGCCGCAGAACTCTACAATATAGCTTCCATCTTCAAGCTGTACTGTCCCTGTCTCACCTGCAATCTGTACCTTATCAGACTTGGCAGGTTGTCCCAATCCATCAGTTACCACATATTCCAATGCCTGTTTCAGACTGTCAATGTTGGCTTGACTTGCTATCTGTGGATTGATTACTGTTGTACTGTCTTTGTAAAGTTGAGGTTGTACCATCTTTCCACTATTAGCAATAGCATTATAAAAGGTTAGCATTTGTATAGGGGTAATAGTTTGATTATATCCAATGCAGAACCATGCAAAGGCTGTATCACTCCAACCACTATCTTTAGGAGTAACAAAGTATGCAGGTTTCAAATTAGCTATTCCTGCGATGCTGTCTGGTTTACCATAACTCATATTATTCAACAGACTGAAGTATGCTTGTGCATCATCTCCAAATGCTTTCTCCATTGTTTTATAAACAGCAATGTTTGAACTTGAAGCTAAACCTTGCTTGATAGAGATTTCACCATATCCACCTCTATGCCAATTATGGTCTTTTAATTCTCTATCCTGTACAGAATAGCTTCCATCGCCCACATCTACCATATTAGTTAATTTGACTTTACCTGTTTCCAATGCTGCCAATATGGATATAGGGTGCATCAGTGCTGATTCGTGTGCTTGGGAGAAGTTCTCACAAGGTAGGTAGTTAGCACTGTCTTTCCTTTCAAGTCCAACCATAGCCTTTATATGCCCTGTCTGAACTTTCATAATGATAACTTTCCCAGATAAGGCATTGAGTTCAGATAGCTTGTTCTCCAAGATAGAGATAGCTTTAACTTGTAAGGTGCTGTCTAAAGAACTTTTGTTAGTAGGGCTTGATTCTTTTAAGCTACATGCACTCATAGAAATAAGTATGGTAAATAAGACGGCTATTCGTTTCATTGTTTTTAGATTTAAATTATTATAAGTTCCTTGTAGAGGCAATATGTCTTGCGTATTCTTTAATTTGACTATCTATGGGAAAAGTAGTCCTAAGAACTAATGGCATAATCCAGCATATCATAGCCCATCCAACTAAATAAAATAGCCATTCTATTATTGTATTTAGAATGGTAATGTCTGTATATGTTGGGAAAGGGTAGTCTATCCTGAGTATTATCCAAATGTATAAAATAGTTAGAAGCCATGATAAGGACTTAAAAATAGAGTCAACATATTTCTTTGTTTTAACAAGTCTTAGATAGTGCTTGTCATTACCTAATATTATGTCAACAGTTTTGTCTATTTCCAAATGTATCTCTTTAGAAAAGGTTTGGTTATTGTTTGTGCAGTATAAAGTTGCAACCAATCTTTCTGTAATTTCAATATGGATTGTAAAAGTTCCATGCTGTGATAAATCATTTTTATATTGATAAGAATTATCCCCAACAATTTTCAGACTAACTGAACATGGTAAATCAATATCCCATTTAAAAGAAATAGAATCCCCCTCATAAATGTTCTTATGCGAGCATCTAAACTGAATATGACTAACAGAGAAACCAGCTCCTGTAGGTACTATTGTTGACTTCTTACAATTTTCAGTGTGATGAGTAATTAGAAAATCATAAGCCTCCTGTATCTCTTGTAATCTTTCTTTAAAGAAGCTATCCCCATTATGCTTGTCTGGATGGAACTTCACAACGTACTTTTTATATGCGCTTTTAATTTCATCTTGGGTAGCATCTTCATTTAATCCTAAGACTTGGTAGTAGTTTTTCATTTTTAATATATTGGTGTAACGATGTATCTTTCTAACTCTGGAACTACAATTACAAGAGCTTTCTTCTCATCATATTTATTAGCTCCAAAATGGGTGAATATTCCACTAAACTTAAATTCATTGGCTATGATTTCATTAGGGTGTTCTAATGCATACGCTTTTATATCTGCAACCTTTCTTGTGATTTTAAATGAAGTAGGTCCGAATTGAATGTAATCTTTGTTGTTATCTTCTTCCATTATCTGATTACATTCATGGATTAAGTCTTTTCCTGTTAAAGACCTTATATGTTCTTTATATGTGATTTCTGGAGCTTTATAATAATCTATTTCTTTAGATAATGCTTCCTTTTCAGTCATATAAGACAGTTCTTTGATGAATTGAGCTTCCGCTAAATTCATTTGTTGGTTTACAGACTTTGTACAAGAACTGAATCCTGCGCATAATGCAACCAATAAAGAAGTTGCTAATAATCTAAATGCTTTCATATTCTTTATCTATTAAAATGATTTTATAAACAGGTATATCAAGCCAAACAATTCTTAATGTAATTCTTACAAGTGATTTTATCTCCTCTAATTCAATTGTTTGGCAACCAATAAATGCTAAATGTTCATATAATAGGACATCACTTCCATTATTGATAACCAATGATATTTCTTTGTATGCCTTATTTGGACAAGTCCAATTAACTTTAAACCTCCAATTAGATTGAGCATTATGAAATTTTACTTCTAATGAAATTTGCTTAGCTAATTCACGAGCATCATTATTGCTGTTTAGTTTACATTGTATATTATATGCCTCTTCTTTTAGCCATTTTCTTCTTTCATCTTTTTTACTTAGTTCTTCAATTTTCTTTACTTCCTTTCCTTTTTTTAGATTCTCTTCCTCTTTCAATCTTTTTAATTCCTTTTCTTTCTGTTCTCTTTCTATTCTATGTTTTTCTATCCGTTCAAAGTCCTTTTTTTCTCTTTGTCTCAGATAGTCTTTCCATTCCTCTTCCTTTTTATTTTTATCCCTTTCTTTTTTTATTTTTTCTGCTTCTTGCTTTGTCTTTTTTATTCGTGCTTCAAAATCATCAATATTTTCAAAGGTGTCTTCTGTTAAATTTATTCCTTGATGATTTCTTTCAAAAATGTAATTATCGAAATCACCATTTAAAACATTCTGCTTAATTTTCTCTTTATATTCTCTAATTTCTGTATATGGATAATATAATAAAAATGTCATTATAAAAAGACTTCCACAGACAGGCATTAAAATAATGCCCCAACTAAAGATTCCTATATTTATTAGAAAGAACCCTATCAATGTTCCTATGATAAAAATAACTTCTCTTTGTTCCCATTTCTTTTTTGAAGAACAAAGTTCCTGATAGAATGAATCTTCTTGCAATATTGAATTTTGATTCTGTTCCCAATAATCCAACCTTTTCCTGTTTTTATATTGTTGAACTTCTTCTTCTTGCTTTTTTATCCTTTCTCTGTGCTCTTTTTCTATTCTTCGTTGCTCAATTTCTTTCTGCTGTTCTGCCCATAGCTTTTTCCTATGCTGCTCTTCTTCTATTCTTTTACGTTCTGTATCCCCAAAATAGGAGTTTAGTTCAGTAAGAGATTTAGGTTGAAAAAATTGGCTTTGCTTCTCGTCAATCATAAAAGCATATCTATTTGTTCCGTCTTGCTGTAAGGCAAATATTGTCTTATCAAAGAAAGAAGGATGAAGCATATATGATTTCTCTTTGAAAGAAATAATTATAGACTTATTTGCTGATATATATTGCCAATTACCATTGAAGACATTGCCATTTACTGATGCAATAAGAGAACCATTTTCTTGAAATATATATAGTTCCTTATCTCCTGTATCATTAAAAATTAACCAAGACTTATTGCACAATACTGTCTTTACATCCAAATTCTCACTAAATCTATTATAGCGATTAAGAATATCCAACAAGTAAGTTTTCATATTATATGGACTTATATATTCTCTATCTTGGAGTACTGTAAATATTAACTCTACCGATGGAACTTATTTTATCATCTTCTATTTGAATTAGTACTTCGTAATATTCAAGACCATTTGATGTTAAGTCCTTTGTTTGGGTATTAACAATTGTAAATTCACCACTTCCACTAACCTTGTAATTGTAGAGTTTTTTACTACTACAGTATTCACACTCCACATAATTAGTTGTTTTTATTGAAGCATTTTCTACTTGTAATATCTGACTTCCTCTATAAAATTCACACTCTTTGTTCCTTACTTTGTTTCTGAGTTCTTTAGTTATTTCATCTTTATCTATTTTCATATTTCGTATCTCGTATATGCTCACCTGTCCCCTATGGATAAGCAATAATTAAAAAGCATTGAGGGACACATAATCAAACTACTATTTAATTATCAATGCTTAAAATCTATTGCAAATATATAAATATATTATTTACCCAAAAATATAAAAGGAATGAAAGTATATGAAGTTCTGTATTTTAACATTTGGACTATATAAAAGGAGTATTATAAATTTTATGTGGCTATATTATGGCTATTTATGAATGTTTGGTTAGCTGCCAATAACTCAGCTAAAAAATAGCCCGAATTCCATTTTAGGGTGGGTATCAAATTCACTGCTCCCCATATAAAGAGTAAATTCTGAATATTATTACCCACCTTGAATTCTTGAATTATTATCTTTAAGACTGCATATTATTGGATATTCAAGAACTGCTACCTCTAACATGACTAATAAAAATTGAGATAGTTATAAACTCTGTAAACTTATGGAATTGACTTACTTCTATAAGGTTGAAATGCCAAACTGCCAAGATTGGACTTTAGATGTATCTAAGCTCAATATTTCATGGATTTGGGACAGAACCATTCAGACCACTATAAAGATGTATCTTAATAATCCTGTCCCAATTATTAGAAGCTCAAACAGTCATAAGTCTGCAATATTTCCTCCTGCCTTAATCCCAAGTATCTTTTAGTAACGGCAACAGAACTATGATTAAACAGTTCCATGAGTTTTACTAATGCCAACTCTGCGTTATCGCTGTTCATGTTATAGACCTGTCTGCCAAAAGTCTTTCTAAGTGAATGGCAGCTAAAGTTCTTAATCTTTAACTTGTACTTCTTCTTTACCTCTTTAAGAATGATGTTAATTCGTTGGACTGTGAAGATAGTGCCTTTCTGACTTATAAGAATTGGTGCATTGATTCCAACAGGATTTATATGCTCGTAGCACTCTTTAATATGCTGCTGTAATTGGGGGTTCAGTCTGATAGTTCTTACTTTGCCTGTCTTCTTCTCAATTACTGTAAACTCGTCAGCACCTAATATCTGCTTCCACCTTAGAGATAGAATATCAGATATTCTTAATCCTGTGAAGCATCCCAAACTAATAAGGAGTGAGATTTTATAATTCTCGTCTTTGGCTAACTTCCTTATGAGGTTCATTGCATCAGACCAAACAAGATAGTCTGCGGTTGTGCTTGAATATTTAAGTGACATAATGTTCTGTTTTATAATGAAACGAATAGAAGTGAATATTAATTCTGAGTTGGATTTACTAACTCACTGATTACTAAAGGAACATTCACTAATAGCAGAAGTGAATATGATAAGGACACCCAACTTGGAAATTGAGTGCCCTTTACCTTTATTATAATTCTCCCTCGTCAGCAAAGCTGTAATATCCTGCGTCTGTAAGTATGAGGTGGTCTAAAACTGTTATTCTCATAAGTCTTGCAGCTTCTTTGACCTGCTTAGTAATCTCCATATCCTGCCTACTTGGTTTCATGCTACCACTTGGGTGATTATGTGCAAGAATGATAGCTACTGAATTGGTGAGCAATGCGGCTTGTAGAATTACTCTTATATCAGCACAAGTTTCAGTAATTCCACCCTCTGAAATGAGAGTATATCCCAAAACTTGGTTGGCTTGATTCAGAAACAAGACTTTGAAATATTCCTTGTAACAGATTGTACCCTCCTTATATGTGGGGAGTAAGACCTTGTAAGCGTCCTCCGAACTATATATTTTTTTCCGGCTCGTTGAAGTGGATTTGTAAGTGAGTTCCACTTCTCCAATAGTATAATCCATGTCTAATATTTTACTATTCATTCTATCAATATTAATGTGGTGGTGGAAGAAAAATTGGACAGTTAAAATGGTCTGTCGCCATATTCATAAACAAGAATTGAATTGCATACTCTATCATAGAATGAGAACCCACAGCAAGTATGGAAGTAGCTTTCATAAACTGCTGCATATTCACCATGCAGCCTGCTGTTCCTATCCAAAAATGAATCAAACTTGTGCAGCCAATATTTAAGTGCTTGCAAGCGTTTGATATATTGCAGATTATTCTCACAGTAACATAATTCCTCTTGTAAAGAAGTGATATGATTGATAGCATTTTCAATTTTAGATTTATCCATAATGTATGATATTTAATAGGTTGGTAGAAATAAAGAAAGGACAACTGAATAGCTGCCCTTTCCTCTCTCAATCAACAAAGCTCATTTAATCAATGAACCATTTGTAACGCTCATCCCCATGTAAAGCCGCATTGATTCCAACTGCCATTTCAGTGGCATTCAAAGAACGGTCTAAGAATGAATCAATATAGCTTGACTTGTTAGCTCCTGTAAGCAAGTTATAGAACTTCCACATATTAAGCTCACTTCCAAAGCTGCCAAAATTATCATCGTGAATGTATGCTTTGGCTACGCTGTTAATCTGCGTATCAGTGAGCAACATTCTTGGCAATGCCTTTTGATAGCCTGTTGGCAAGCATTGATAAAGTCGCATCTTGCCTATAATCTGTGCGAATTGGTGTTCACTCATGGAAGTGTTGCCTAATTGCTGCATCAGATAAAGATGCTTGGCAGGATTGTAGTTATTGAACAGTTCCAATGCTGCACGATAGAGTTCAGTTGTGTTGCTTACTCTTAAATCGTCCTTGTAGCCATCTGTAAAGATGCACATATTGCAACAGACTTGGTTCTTGAAGCCAATAGCCAATCTGAACAGCTCTGGAACTTTCTTGCTGTACAGGTTCATCTGATTATAAGCCCTCACACCTACGATTGAAAGATTGAGCTTATTTCCACCCACTGTTTCATAAATGGTAGGAACATCAATGCTGAATGCTGCCCTCTCGTAGTAGATAGTCTTGTCAGATTCCAAAAGCTGATTGGCTGGTTTGTGGATTGCTTCTGGGATTCTGCCTTTGATGATGTGGCTTACTCTAATGTTTGCCTGTTCCACTCTCTCACCACTAAAGAATGATTGTGCTGCATCTTGTATGGTTTCCACAAATGCGGCATGGTTAATGGTAAGTTCATTGTCTTTGGAGAACACAGGAGTAATGCACTCATGCTTTAGATGCTGCAAAGTCGCTTCCTGTGTGTTGGCTTCAATGAAATGTTTGGCAGGTCTTACAGGTTCGTCCACAATAATTGTAGCTTCTTCTGCATATTCACCCAAATTCATTCTCTCACGGTTGTTTGCCATAGACGGCATGATAACTAAATTTCTCATAATGATAAATTGTTTAAATGGTTATTGATTGATTTAACTCTTGAATTGTTAAAGCCCCTATCGTTTTGGATTGCTCCATTACGATTTGGACTTTACTACAATTCGCTGAATTACTTTTAAGTGATATTACAATTAGACTATATTACCATTATGTCTGTATTGTGTATCTCTTTAAGAAGTCCATGAATGATGTGAGGTGAATAGTAAAATTTATAATGGTTGAGGGGGTGGGCAGGTGTCTGACCAATTCCGTTTTTATTCTGCTTGGTGAGAGGGGGTATAAATTAGGGGTATGGTATCTCGTACAACATTTTGGTGATTGGGGCTATAAAATCCATTTTTTACCTTATATATTGTCACATTATAAGATTAAATCTGGCAGTTCTTCCTTGTCCTTTGCCTCCTGCTTCCTGCCTACCAATCCACTTGATAATGATTTCATAAGAGCGTGCATATTTTTAACTCCCTCAAAGTTTTTCTCCTTGTACTTCTTATAAATCATGCACTCCCTTGAAATGGGGTTTCCTCTGCTCTCGTTAAATGCTATCATGTGTTCAAAGACAGCTTTCACTTCCTCCACATATTTATCTTTGGGTAGGTCTATTATAAGACCTTTGGCTTTTAAAATGATTGAATCTCCAACTTCATCCAATAAGTCCATATCCCTTAGTTGGTCTATATATTTATCCATAGTACCATGCCCCATGTGAATTAGCTCTTTCAGTTTTCTTACAGATAAGGTAATAGTATGGCTGTGTGGCTCTGCTGCACTGAACAGTTTAAGGATGAATCCTCTGAGTTTTAAATCCAAAGTATTATTATATGAATCGTAGAACTCCCTGTTAATTCTTCTGTAATGCCCAAAGCAGACAGGAGAGAATATATAATCAGTCCAAGTTCTGTCATTCCTGCCACTATCCTTGTTCTGTATGGTAACTTCCCCTGTGGCTCTTAACTTGTCATTGAATGATTTGGAACTCTTACCACCTTTATAGTTGGCAGGTTTATCACCAACGAATGATGCAAGTTCGTCTATTGTAGTGTCAGTGGTCAGTGTATATTTGTCTGCTATCAATAGTAACACGTATGTCCTGTAAACATCAGCACAACCCAATTTCTGAATCAGATTATTGCTCATTACTGTATATTTCTTGAATGGTAGCTTCATAAGGCAATCGCTCAATATGTTTGATTAAAATAATTTGGTTGGTCTTTAATAAGAATCTCACTTTAGAGGAGCTTAACCTGTTGGATTTCCTAAGTTCGCTCAGCTTGTCATAAGAATTGTTGTTATAAATCCACATATCATCAGTTTAGGTTACTCCCAGCTTACAGATTACCTGTGCGGTGTCCTTTAGGACATTGCATGGGTCTTATTGGATTGTAGCGTAGGAATGTAGAGAGGGGGTGTTTAGACACGCAGTAAAAAGTGAATAAGCACACCTCCTAAATTAGACAATATGAATCTCTCTGCTCCAATTTTTATCTTGTCAGTAAGCCAATTTCTGCAATGCAATATAATAGGTCGTAACCTTTCCATTCTTCTTTCTCCTTGTCTTTAGATAGTTATTAAGATTAGCCCATAGTCCAATATGAACCTTGTTATCTTTTACTCCCTGTTTAAGAGCCTTAACCCTTATCTGTTCATAGGTAAATTCTTCCATTTTAGATATTCTGAATAGTTTGTAAGTCCGTCAATCTGTATGGTGGGATTATCTGTCTGTGGTATTGTAAAGATAATAATTCCATGAGTGGGGAACTAATGATAAGACCACACATTTAAGAATCAGACTTTATGCTATTCAGAATGTCTAAGAACTTGGAGAGAGTAAGCCCACCTGTCACATGGGCTTTACTGTTAATGGCTTATGCAACCTGTTCTTCTTTAATCACTCCATGATTCTTTAGATATTGGGTAAGCATTTCAGAATAAATGGTGTTCACATGGTCAGACTTCACTTCATTAATAATTCTAATGCTGCTCTCATTCAATGTCTTTATGGTGTTTAGAGTTTCATCCAACCCAATCTTCTTGTCTTCTCCATTCGGCGCGTAGTTGGCAAGCTGGGTAATTGCATCAATCATGTAGCGATGTCTGATAGTGTCCTTAGAAATCTTCATGTCATTTAAAGTCTTGATGATTGTATCTCCCATTGTCAAGTCATATTCTTCAAGTTTGGCTTCACAAACTCCCTGCATGGCACTGTTCCAGACTTTCAGACTTAGTGTCTTACCAAAATTGTAATATTTGGTGATTACGCTGATGTTTGCTTTTAATTCCAATGCCTTTTGGAACACTCTGTTAAAGAACTCCTGCTGTGTGGCTAATGCTGCGTTGCCAGCTTTCTCCAATCCGTTAAAGCCACGACTTAACACATTGTTCACTCCTCTGTACTTGCCAAACTCCTGTAAAGAATCAAACTTTTTAATTCTCACATTCTCTATGGTCAGTTCTGCATCATCCTTGACGATGGCATTGAGATTGTATTCATGGTAGCTTGACCATTGCCAATATCCGTTTGCTTTATCAACAGGAACATAAACATTAGGAGTACCTTTAGGTACGGTGTTTCCGTTGAGGTCTTTCAGCTCAATGTCTGCATTGTAAAACAGGGCGGCTTCTGTAATGTAGAGAGGAACTTTATCAAAATGTTCATTGGTTATCAAATCCTTGCCACATTCAAGGTTTACCTTGCTTACTGCCATGCTATAAACAGATGTAGCGATGATGATTTCCTTTTGTTCTTTAGTGAAGATTACCTGTTCGGCTGTATTGGTAACTTCATTCCAAACTTCTATTTTAGTGGTTGGAAGCTCCACTTTTTTAAGTGCTTCAAGGTATGCAGATTCAGCTTTACCAACATTAACTTGTGCAGATTTCTTAATATTGGCTTCTGCATCCTTGTTGGCTTCAAGCACGCTCTTGGCTCTCATCAAATTCTGACGGGCTTCTTCTACTGCTTGCATCTTCATAACTGTTGTTTCATTTACTTTTTCCATCTTTTTATTATTAAGTTGTTGAACTTCGTTTGCATTGGCAACTTCATTATTCACATTCTCAATAGCAATATTTTGTGCCATAGTTTTGTACGCTTGACCTTTACAGCATTAGGTTCTATTTATTGTACATTTAATTTATAACCGTCCAGCCTATGCGCACTTGGCTTTCTGATTACGCTGCAAAGGTAGGTGCTTCCTGTCCTCGCTATAGGTAATAATTTTAAGCTCTAATTTATTACCCTTAGTTTGGAACTTTGCCGTCTTTCCTTTGGCGGTGCAAATATAGAGTGGTATATGGGTAAGGTATGGGTAATAAAAATCCCACTACTTTTATTCCCCTTAGAGAATAGAGTAGCGGGATATTATAAATTAAAGAAGTGGATTACATTCTGAATGACGGATAGACACTGTTTATAGTGCTTGGTTCAAAGTCTTTATATTGTTTCAAAAATGCTTTAAGCGTTTCATTCTCTGTTCTTTCCCAACATTTCTTCTTGGATAGCTTGGTAAATGCTATCAGTTGACAAACAAGGTCTGTCTCTTTCTGTGAATAGTTTGCGCCCTTTCTTCTCCTATTGACAACTTGTGGTTGTGTGTTGAAGAAGTCAAGGAACATCTTTGCAAAGAAAGTGATGAACGGAGAATCCTTAGTAGAGGTGGAGGTTTCCAATCTCCTTTTATGGCCCATTATTCCAATGTTGTTTAAATCGTCCTGTTGCATCATTTTGAGAGTGGCGTCAGCTATGTAATGAATGGCAGTGGGGTTGTCTATTATAATGTTGCGTTCTCCATCCACGCATATTTTTAATGTAGTGGATTTGGTAAATATGCTTCCTGTCTTTTCATCAAAACTTTCTACATTATCTATAATAGCTTTGGTGAATTTAAGAAGCTGTTCGTTAGGGGATTCTCCCATGTCTATTCCCTCTATATAATAATGGTAGCTGTAATCATAGATAAACAGCAGAAGCATCCAAAACTTATCTGCATCTAAATCCAATCCTCTTATAAATTGCTGTATTAATTTATGTTTCATGTAGTTGGCATAACTGAAATGCTCTGCTATCAGACCTTTGTTATATCTATTGCCAAATGTCCGCAAAGTTTCTGACACATTTATATAAATGGGCTGGTTACAGATTTCTTCCCATTCTTCTACGCTCACTTCTGATTTGTTTATCCTTTCATAACCATAATAGTAAGGGCTGTCTGTGTCGTGGTCAAAGTCAGGAATATATAGTTCTTCCAATATGGAGATATATTCTAATAAGTCTTTCTCCTGTTCTATATTGTCTTTCCATTCAAATTTAGTTATGGGATTCATATCTCTTTATATGTTTAAGTTTTGACGAACAAAGTTAAAAAATAATCCCCACCTGCATTGCTACAAGTGAGGAATTATTCGCTTACTTACTAAACACGTACTTCACAACTTTGGCGTTAGCCTTGTTCTCATTTACAAAGTCACGTTCAATATAAATGTCTGTCACTTTCATTGAGTCGTCTATGTGATTAAGGGCTGCATGGACTATATATTTGTCTATGCCTACTTTGTTCAATGCAATAGTAGCCCATGAATGGCGCGCTGCATAGTACTCCAAATCATCTACTTCTAATATTGAACCAATCTCTTTCAATCCAGAATTGATAGCCTTGTTAAATGTCTTTTCATCCCCATAATATTGATAGAAGTTGAACAGACGTTTGCCTGTGCTATCCTTGTACTTATCAATAAGAGGTTGCACTATCTTAGGAATATCTACCATCATCTTTGCACCATCCAATCTACGAGCCTTGGTCTTGGTTCTGTTATAGATAATAGTGTTCCCTCTCATTTCAGTAGCATTGTAAAGGTCTGCCGAATTGATTCCCATAAGGCAGAATGAGAGAATGAAACAATCTTTAGCCAAGTTATAACGGCAGGTGGACTTATATCCTTTCTTCATGTCTTTATAAGGCAGCTTCCATAGCTTCTTTATAATATCTACGGATATGGCTCTCTTACGGGTAGCTTCCTGTTTAGGTATCTTGAAGTCCTCAAAGGGTGAGTTAGGAATAAGAATAAGGTTCTTGTCCTTCTTGTTGAACTTGCGTTTAGCTTCACTGAACAGCTTCTTAATGCTTACCAAGTAGAGGGAAAGGGTACGGTTAGAGGTAACACGTTTACCCTGCTGCATTAGTCTCTTGGTACGTGCATCACGTTCTCCAATCAAGAATGCTTTAAACTGCTCCAAGAACTCTAAGGTGATAAGATTTATATCCAATTCTTCCTTGCCAACAAATCGTACCAAGGCATTGATGGCAGTAGTGTAATTGGGTGCTCCTTTAATAGTAGCAGAAGCTATCCACTCACGACTGAACTTTATAAAGTCAATGGTCTGTTGCTTCTCTTGCTCTCCGTTTAGGAACTCAATTATCTCATCCAATGAATAATGATTTTGGTCTAATTGCAGTTTTAGACACTGTTCCCTATAATAGAGAACAAGCCTATCTATCTCTCTCTTAATGGAAGTGTCCTCTTTGAATTTGAGGGATTTAGTTAGGTCTTGTTGAGTTACAAACAGGTTGGTGGATAAGCGTTTTACCTTGCGGTCTAATGTGAATCTAATCTTGACGTTATAAGTTCCGTCAACTTTTAGTTCACTCCTTTTAATCTCAGCTTTAATAGTCAGCATATTAGCTCTATTTTAATTAGTCAACAATTAGTCAACATCTGCTTAAAATAGGAGTAAATCAACCAAGAGCAACAGATTTATATCTGGAGGGTCTGCAAACAAAAAAGGCTGTATTCCGTTAGGAATCAGCCTTTTAGTTTGTGGACCAGCCTGGGTTTGAACCAGGGACCTCCAGATTATGAGTCTGTTGCTCTAACCAACTGAGCTACAAGTCCGAGCTATGAGAATTTCTTCTTAGCAGGTGCAAAAGTAGAACATTTCTTTGAAATTTGCAAAGAATCACACCCAAAATTTGATAAAAAGATTTAATTCACTTATTCGTAAGGATTTAAATTGTATTTTTGTACTTCACTAATTAATTGATAATAGCCGTATGGCACATACAAAACAGGAAACCGCCTTTACAGGGCTGACAAATAAAGAAGTTCTTGAAAGCAGGGAGAAATTCGGGATGAATCTCCTGACACCCCCTAAACGTCCTTCTATGTGGAAACTTTATCTCGAAAAGTTCCGCGACCCGGTGATACGCATCCTTCTCGTTGCAGCATTCTTTTCACTGGTCATAGCCATCATTGAAGATGAATATGCCGAAACTATCGGAATATTCTTCGCTATATTTCTGGCTACCGGCATCGGGTTCTATTTTGAATATGATGCAAACAAGAAGTTTGATTTGTTGAACGCCGTAGGTGAAGAAACGCCCGTCACGGTCATGCGTAACGGCAAAATACAAGAGATTCCGCGCAAAGACATCGTTGTGGGAGACATCGTCATATTAAATACCGGCGAAGAGGTGCCGGCAGACGGCATCTTGTTGGAAGCTATTTCCATGCAGATTAATGAATCCAACCTGACCGGAGAATTAATGGTGAACAAAACGGTCAACGAAGAATTATTTGATGATGAGGCCACATATCCCAGCAACACCGTCATGCGTGGAACAACAGTAGTGGACGGTCACGGCATGATGCGCGTAGAGCACGTAGGCGATGCGACAGAAATCGGCAAAGTGGCTCGCCAGGCAACAGAGCAGAGCCAAGAACAGACTCCATTGAATATTCAATTAACAAAGCTGGCCGATTTCATCGGTAAAATCGGCTTTACCATTGCCACACTGACCTTTATTATCTTCACGGCCAAAGACCTTTATGGATATTTGAGCATGAACGAGATAACCGGCTGGCAGCAATGGGTGCATATCGCCCGTATTGTTTTAAAATATTTCATGATGGCCGTTACCCTGATAGTGGTCGCCGTTCCCGAAGGTTTACCGATGAGTGTTACTCTCAGCCTTGCACTGAATATGCGCCGCATGCTGAAAACGAACAACCTTGTCCGAAAAATGCATGCCTGCGAAACAATGGGAGCCATCACAGTCATCTGTACAGACAAGACCGGCACACTGACACAGAATCTGATGCAAGTGCATGAAGCAAAGCTCGACACCTCCAAAGCAGACTTGATAGCTGAAGGCATCAGTGCCAATTCCACAGCTTTCTTGGAAGAAGCAGAGGCCGGAAAGAAACCTTCCGGTGTAGGAAACCCGACCGAAATCGCTTTATTGTTGTGGCTTAACGAGCAGGGAAAGAATTACATGGAGCTGCGTGAAAGAGCGACTGTTGTCAACCAGCTCACATTCTCCACCGAACGTAAATATATGGCTACGTTGGTCGACTCTCCCATCCAGCAAAAAAGAGTGCTATATATAAAAGGTGCGCCTGAAATTATAATGGGTAAATGCAATCTGAGCCCTGATGCCATTGCACAATATAATGCCGACCTGCTTGCCTATCAAAACAAGGCCATGCGTACTTTGGGACTGGCTTATAAATATATCCCCGAAGGCGTCGGAGAGGATTGTTCTGAATTAGTGAATGAAGGCGGAATGACTTTCCTCGGTATTTTTGCCATCAGTGACCCCATTCGTCCCGATGTGCCCGAAGCTGTCGGCAAATGTCAGTCAGCCGGTATCGGTGTGAAGATTGTAACCGGTGATACTCCGGGAACTGCTACCGAAATTGCCCGCCAAATCGGATTATGGAAACCCGAAGACTCGGAACGCAACCGAATCACAGGGGTGGAATTTGCTGCTTTAAGCGACGAAGAAGCACTCGACCGTGTGCTCGACCTGAAAGTAATGAGCCGTGCGCGCCCGATGGACAAACAACGCCTGGTGCAGCTGCTCCAGCAAAAAGGTGCGGTAGTTGCTGTTACCGGTGATGGAACCAACGATGCCCCCGCTCTCAACCACGCACAAGTGGGACTTTCGATGGGAACAGGAACTTCTGTCGCAAAAGAAGCCAGCGATATTACACTGCTGGATGACTCTTTCCACAGTATCGCCACTGCCGTCATGTGGGGACGTTCGCTCTACAAAAACATTCAACGCTTCATTGTCTTCCAACTGACAATCAATGTAGTGGCGTTGGCAAGTGTATTGCTCGGTGCCTTTCTGGGAACGGAACTTCCGCTGACTGTCACTCAAATGTTATGGGTAAACCTCATTATGGACACTTTTGCTGCCATGGCACTGGCTTCCATACCGCCCAGTCCCGATGTTATGAACGAAAAGCCGCGCAAGACCAATGACTTTATCATCACCAAGGCTATGCGCAATAATATATTAGGTGTAGGACTTGCATTTTTGGTTATACTGATGTCACTCATCGTAGGCATCAGACAACTTCCCGCCTCACAAACAGAGTGGGCTCTTACCTGCTTCTTCACTATCTTTGTAATGCTTCAGTTCTGGAATCTGTTCAACGCCAGTGTTTTCGGAACCAACCATTCTGTATTTAAAGATTCACGCCATGCACTGGGTATGCTCAGTGTAGCGGTTATCATACTGATAGGTCAGATATTCATTGTCGAATTCGGAGGAAAAGTATTCCGCACCGTACCGCTGAACCTGACCGAATGGATTATAATCATCACCGCTACCTCTTTGGTGCTGGTAGCAGGTGAAATCTACCGACTGATAAAACGGTTGCAAACAAAAAAGTCAATTAGGTAAAAGAGCATAAAGAGTTATGGACAGTAAGATTAAAAATGTTATTTTCGATTTAGGTGGAGTATTAATAAATCTGGATTTTGACAGTTGTCTGAATGCATTCCGCACAGCAGGATTCACCAACATAGAAGAGCAAGTTCGTCAAATGCAAGGTAATGGAGTATTTTCCCGATTCGAGTTGGGAGAAATCTCACCCGAAGAGTTCAGGGATGCCATCCGCAAAGAAGCCGACGAATCGTTGACCGACCGCAAGATAGATGATATGTGGAACCTGATGCTACTGAATATTCCCCGCGAAAAGTTGGATTTACTGTTAGAGCTGCGCGAACGCTACATGGTTTACCTGCTTAGCAACACCAACCAAATCCATTGGGATTATGCCGGTGAAGAAATGTTTAACTACCGAGGTTTTCGAGCTGACGATTTCTTTGAAGACACCTTTCTTTCTTTCAAAATGCATTTGGCTAAGCCCGATAAGGCTATCTATGAGAAAGTAATGAAAGAGGCAAATATTCTTCCTGAGGAAACGTTCTTTATAGATGATTCGGAAACTAACTGCCGGGCAGCAGCGGCACTTGGCATTCAAACCCACCACTACCATATCGGTGAAGATTTAAGTTTATTATTCGACTAATGGAAATTATATCAGACATAAACCATCCGGCACTTCCCCCATCGGTTGCCACCATCGGCTTTTTTGACGGGGTGCATCGCGGTCACCATTTCCTCATCGACCAAGTAAAGGAAGTGGCTGTAAAAGAAGGATTATGTTCTGCGTTAGTCACCTTTCCGGTACATCCCAGACAGGTGATACAAACCTCTTATTGCCCCCAACTCCTCTCCTCTCCTCAAGAGAAATTAAACTTATTGAAAACAACAGGTACTGATTATTGCATCCTGCTTCCGTTTACGCATGAATTGTCATTGCTTTCTGCACGCAAATTCATGCAATTGCTACGCGACAAATTCAATATCCGCATACTGGTAATAGGCTACGACCACCGCTTCGGTCACAACCGAAGTGAGAGTTTTGAAGATTATTACCGTTATGGAGAAGAACTCGGTATATATATAGTACGCGCGCGCGAATATACCGATGGTGAAAATAAAATCAGTTCTTCCGTCATCCGACGGTTGCTAAAAGAAGGAGACGTAACCCATGCCTCTCAGTTCTTGGGATACAATTATTATTTAGACGGAACCGTTGTCGACGGTTATAAAGTCGGCCGTAAGATAGGCTTTCCTACCGCAAACCTAAAAGTAGATTATCCCGAAAAACTCATTCCTTCGGAAGGAGTATACGCCGTATATGTACATATAGAAGGGAAAAGATGGGCAGGGATGTTGAACATAGGGCATCGTCCTACCATGAATAATGGAAAAGACCTCAGTATCGAAGTGAACATCCTTCATTTTTCGGATAATATCTATCACAAAAAAATGTGCATTGAGTTCGTCCAATATCTGCGTCCCGAAGAAAAGTTCGATAACATTGAAAGCCTTATCTGCCAAATGCACAAGGACAGAGAAGAAGCCGCAAAGATTCTATTATAGAACTATTCCCGCCTCACAACAAAGTGTCTTTTTTACCGGCATTTCCTACCCCAAACACATAAAAACAGCATCCTCATCCTCTTTCATCCCCACAAACAACGAGAAAGGATATATTTTTATCGAATTTCGATAATTTTTTCTCGTTTTTTCTTTGGTGATATAAAAATAAGATGTACATTTGCATATCGATAAACGATAAATGAATATCGAATAACAAACACAAGTAGAACATTAAAACACAAAGTAAAATGAAAAGGTCAGTATTGAAATCAGGTTTAGCAGCAGCAATTGCAACAGTAATGATGAGTTGTACAACAGCAGCACACGCACAAACAACAGGAAACACGAAGTACATTTATTGTCAAGACGACACAAACACAACAGTGTACACACTGAATGAAGACGGCAAAACATTAACACGCAAAGTGAGATATGAGTACAAACGCAATGAAACAGGACAAGTAATTGAAAAGAAAGCGTATCGCTGGGATGCCTGTCGCGAAATTTGGAAGCCGGCTTACTTGCTTACAGTAACTCCCGGAATATCTGAAACGAAACTGAGCTACACTGAATGGAACGCCAAGAAAAGCGCCTTTAATGACAACAAACAAGAAACAATTTACCGTGAAGACTGCAACACAAACTTGCTGGCCGACACACAAAACAAAAAGTAACAAGAACTTAAAAATCCATTAAGATGAAAGCATTCAAACGTATTTTCGCCGCAGCTACCCTATTGGTAACCACCGGCCTCGCCTCCGAAGTCAATGCACAAGTGCCTTTGGAAGACTTCTTTAAGAACCCCGAAAAAGTGGGTTATCAAATCTCTCCGGACGGCAAATACTTCTCGTATATGGCACCGTATGAAAACCGCCTCAACCTGTTCGTACAGGAAATCGGTTCGGACAAGACAACCCGAATTACTTCGGAAACAGCACGTAACCTGGCAGGAAGTATGTGGGCAAATGGTCATCGGATTCTTTACATAAAAGATACTGCCGGAGACGAGAATTATCAACTTTACGGAGTCAATGTAGACGGAACAGAACCTAAAGCATACACTGCTTTTCCCAACGTAAGAACACAAATCATTGACCCGCTGGAGAATATCGACTCACTGGTCATTATCGGTCTGAACAAACGTAATCCACAGGTCTTCGACCCCTATCGACTCAACCTCAATACAGGTGAACTGACCCAACTGGCTGAAAACCCCGGAAACATTCAGGGATGGATGACCGACCACGACGGTAAGTTGCGTGTAGCCCTGGCTATTGTAGACGGAGTGAATACCCAAATTTTATACCGTGAAACAGAAGAACAACCATTCCGCCCGGTATTGACTACAAACTTCAAAGAAACAGTCAACTTCGCTACTTTCACTCCCGACAATAAGATGGTATATGCCTTGACTAACATCGGTCGCGACAAAACCGCCCTTGTCCTGATGGATCCTGCCACCTGCGAAGAAAAGGAAGTGCTTTACACCAATGACAAATATGATATTTCCGGATTGGGCTATTCCGAACTGAAGAAAAAACTGACTTCCGTATCCTGTACCGGACACAAAGGAATAATCCGTCACTATTTCGACAAAGACGAAGAGGCTATCCGCACCAAACTGGAACAAAAACTAAAAGGTTATGATATAGGCACTACCAGCCAAGACAAAAGTGAAAACATCCGCATGATTTATGCCGGCAGTGACCGCACGTATGGCACTTACTATACCTATAATGTAAAAGAAGACAAACTGACAAAGGTGGCCGATGCCGCTCCCTGGATTAAAGAAGAGGAGATGGTTGCCATGACTCCCATCACTTATACCAGCCGTGACGGACTGACCATCGAAGGATATCTCACTCTGCCGAAAGGCTATACAATGGAAACTGCAAAAAAACTGCCGGTAGTGGTGAATCCTCACGGGGGTCCATGGGCACGCGACACTTGGGGATATAACCCTGAAGTACAGTTCCTTGCCGCACGCGGTTATGCCGTATTGCAAATGAACTTCCGCGGTTCCACCGGTTACGGACGCAAATTCACCGAATTGGGTTACAAACAATGGGGACAGACCATGCAGAATGACATTACCGACGGTGTGGAATGGTTAATCAAGCAAGGAATAGCCGACCCGAAACGGATTGCCATCTACGGAGCAAGTTACGGCGGTTATGCAACACTGGCAGGTGTCACTTTCACCCCCGACCTTTATGCTTGTGCCATCGACTATGTGGGAGTTGCAAATCTGTTTACTTTCATGCAGACCATTCCTCCATATTGGAAACCATTGCTGGACATGATGTACGAAATGGTGGGCGACCCGGTGAAAGATAAGGAAATGATGGAAAAATATTCTCCGGTGTTCCACGTAGATCAGATTAAAACCCCGCTTTTCGTAGCACAAGGAGCCAATGACCCACGCGTGAACAAAGCCGAGTCCGACCAGATGGTGGAAGCGCTGAAAAAACGTGGCATCGAAGTAGAATATATGGTAAAAGACAACGAAGGACATGGCTTCCACAACGAAGAGAATAAATTTGATTTCTATCGCGCCATGGATAAATTTCTGAGTATTCATTTAAAGAAATAATAATCATAAAAACAAATTAAGATGGGACGCACGATTAAATTAATACTTTACTATTTTGCTTATCAGTTTGCTGTAGCCATTCCGGGAATGTTCGGATACACAATATGGAAATGCTTTGAAACGCAAAGTTTCGACCTGCATAATGCCCCTACTTCTTTGGCCATTATCCTTTCACTGTTGGGAACCCTGCTCATGGCATGGCATCTGATACATTATAAATATGTAAAACTGGACAAACAGACTCTTGCGTCCCTGCCTCTTAAACCCACCTGTCTCTACATCCTTATGGGAGCAGCCGCCATTATATGGATGAACTGGCTGAGCGAGATGGTCCATCTCCCCAATATAGCCGAAAACGTCTTTGCACAAATGAAAAACAATGTATTCGGTATTTTGAGCGTATGTATCATCGCTCCTATATTTGAAGAAATCTTTTTCCGTGGTGCCATCGAAGGATACTTGCTGCGCAAATGGGAGAATCCCCGTTGGGCCATCCTTGTGTCAGCCCTTATCTTCGGATTGATACACATGAATCCGGCACAGATACTTTTCGCCTTTCTGTTCGGTATTATCTTAGGAGAGCTTTATTACCGTACCGGCAGCCTGCTTCCAAGCATCATTCTTCACTTTATCAATAATACTCTGTCATTGATACTGATGAATGTTTTTGAAGAGAAAGATACCCTGACCGATATTTTAGGAAACACCACTGCCGTTCATGTATGGGGAATGACAGGAATCGCCATCTTCTGCCTCACATTCCTGTTATTCAAAAAAGAAGTGAAACCCGTGCAGTGGGCGGTAGAAGCGACCGAACCTGTTCCTGCGGAAGAAACCAACCCACAAAATTGATTAATCCAATAATAAAATATAACGATGAAAAAGAAACTGAATCTGCTTTGTGCCATGATATTTGCCGTCTTATTACTCTCCTTGTCCGAGAATATCTATTCCATGGTATGGGGAGCCATCGAAGGTGGGAAAGCCGGTATGGAAAATAAGGCAGGAGAAATAAATAACCTCCATCCGCTGATGTTGCTCCCGGACAATCTGATTAGCACTTCTGACTCTATATACAATGAGATGACCGGAAAGAATGTACCGATATGGCAGATACAATCCATGGTGACTGTCGACACCGATGCACCCGGCTGGTTGGCCCTTATCAACACCCTTCTTAGTTTCATCCTCATCATTTTCGGCATCAAAGCTGTCCTGCAATTCATCAAGTTCATTCGCAATATCAACCGCTCGGACATCTTCTGCTGGGCAAATGTAAAACTGTTGCGCAAGTTAGGCACCTCTTTGCTGATTACTTTCGCCGCCACTTTGACCAGCACTTATATGCACACTTGGCAACTTTCGCAAGTATTGAAGATACCCGGTTATTCTTATAACTGGCTCAACCCCTTTTCACACTCCAGTCTTTTGCTTGGCGTACTGGCATTCGTCATTGCCGAAGTATTTGCCATCGGACTGAAAATGAAAGAAGAACAAGACCTCACCATTTAAATATAGAACAACTATGAAAGAGAAGAGCAAAGAGCATTCTTTAAAAGAAATGAAACTGATTATGACTTGCCTCACCATCATCTGTTTCTGTTGCACATTCATCACTATCTTTCAAAACGCAATATTGTGTTTCGAATTGGGAACCAATCGGGCTGCCATAGATGCCGGAAAAGCAGCGGCATCCGAACAATTTATCTGGCAAGCATTTCCACAAGGTATCACTTTATTATCCATGGCTGTATGCAGTGTTTTTATCTATCTGATGCTCCGCAATGTAAAGCGCAATCTGATATTTGTAAGAGCCAACGCCAATCTGATATATTATATCGGTCTTATCATCGAGTTTAACGGAATTCTGCAAGCTATCCTGAATGAGTTCGCTCCTGTAACAAATCCAAGGCAAACCTATATGATATATATCCTTATTGGAGTATTCATCATCTTTATCGGATATCTGTTCCAGATAGGCATCCGCATGAAAGAGGAACAAGAATTAACCATTTAAGGAACAACCGCCATGAAAGAAAAAGATAAAAAAACTATTTCGATAGTTTGCCTGATAGCCGGTTTCATAATAACACTGTTTGTTGTCCAACTCATCTATACACTTACGTTACGCCAATGGCTGGATCACAAAACAGCAAAAGCCTTTCTTAATATCGGATGGATATACTTCTGTATGTATGTCTATTACAGACTGAGCAAACGCTATACTTCGTGGTGGAACTCGCTAAAAAGAAAAAACAACGAATAATTAAAACCTGAACTATGCCGATAATAGTAAACTTAGACGTAATGATGGCGAAACGAAAGATTTCGCTGGGAGAACTGGCCGAGAAGATTGATCTCACCCCGGCCAATCTCTCTATCCTGAAAACCGGAAAAGCAAAAGCTATCCGCTTCTCCACACTGGAAGCTATCTGCAAAGAATTAGACTGCCAGCCCGGAGACATTTTGGAGTATCGTGAAGAGAATGAATAACCTGACAGGCACAACACAGACACTCTAACATAAATTCTCTCATACCTGCCCCCTCATAACTCTTACAGTGGGAAGGAATAAAGGATTGCTCAATGCAATCCTTTATTATTTTCTCCGGCACCTTTTAGTCAATTTTCTATAAATTGTACTGTCCGATCAAACAAATATTTCATATATGCCATATAATCCCATGATTATCCGTATCTTTGTAACGAATTAGATATTTGAAATAAATGAAGACATTTGAAGAGTTAGGCGTTTCCCCCGAAATCAGGAAAGCAATAGAAGAAATGGGTTATGAAAACCCGATGCCTGTACAAGAAGAAGTTATACCGTATTTACTCGGTGAAGGAAACGATGTAGTGGCCCTGGCACAAACAGGGACTGGAAAAACAGCCGCATTTGGTCTGCCGCTAATCCAGAAAATTAATGTAAAAAACCGCGTACCGCAAGCGTTAATTCTTTGCCCCACACGCGAACTGTGCTTGCAAATCGCAGGTGATCTGAATGATTACTCCAAGTATATTGACGGACTGAAAGTCCTTCCCGTATACGGCGGTTCATCCATCGAAAGCCAAATACGCATGCTCAAAAGCGGAGTGCACATTATTGTCGCAACTCCCGGACGACTTATTGACCTGATGGAACGAAAAGTAGCCAAACTAGATACCATCGGTAATGTAGTAATGGACGAAGCAGACGAAATGCTGAACATGGGATTTACCGACAGCATCAACTCTATTCTTGAAAAAGTACCCGAAGACCGAAATACACTGATGTTCTCGGCTACCATGAGTCCCGAAATCTCACGCATCTCCAAACAATACTTACGTAATGCAAAAGAGATTACCATCGGAACCAAAAATGAAGGAAGCAAAAACGTAAACCACATTGCATACGTGGTACACGCGAAAGATAAATATGCAGCGCTGAAACGCATTGCCGATTATTATCCGCAAATTTACGGTATCATCTTCTGCCGTACCCGCAAGGAGACACAGGAAATTGCCGACAAATTGATACAGGACGGTTATAATGCCGACTCGTTACACGGCGAGCTGAGCCAGGCACAGCGCGACCTGGTGATGCAGAAATTCCGTCAACGTCACCTGCAACTGCTGGTTGCCACCGATGTGGCTGCTCGCGGACTGGACGTAAATGACCTGACACACGTCATTAACTACGGTCTGCCCGATGATACCGAAAGCTATACCCACCGAAGCGGACGTACCGGACGCGCCGGAAAGACAGGTATCTCTATCGCTATCATCAACTTACGCGAAAGGGGAAAGATGCGCGAAATAGAACGTATCATCAACAAAAAGTTCATTGTGGGCGAAATGCCAACCGGCAAGCAAATCTGTGAACAGCAGCTCGTCAAGCTGATTGATGACATAGAAAAGGTAAAAGTAAACGAGGAAGAAATCGAATCTTTCCTACCGGGTATTTACCGCAAACTGGAATGGCTCTCGAAAGAAGATTTGATAAAGCGCGTAGTGTCTATGGAATTCAACCGCTTTTTAGAGTATTACAGTAATGCACCCGAAATTGAAACGCCTACCGTAACCGACCGCCGCGGTGAACGCGAACCCAGAGAACGCAAGGAGCACGGCAGCAGTCGCGAAAAGACAGAACGCAAAGCAGAAAAGGGATATACACGCCTTTTCCTGAATTTAGGCAAGACAGACGGCTTCTATGCCAACCAAATTATTGAGCTGATTAACCGCAACATGAAGAAGCAGCGCACCACTATCGGAAGAATAGACCTGATGCAAAACTTCTCTTTCTTTGAAGTGGCGGAGAAGCAGGCAAATGATGTTATCAGCGCACTCAATAAAGTCAACCTGAACGGACGCAGAGTAGTAGTGGAAGTAGCAGGTGAAAACAGTGGAAAAAGCGATAACGGAGGACGCAAAAACAGCAGTTCTCGAAAATCGGCTTCTACTAAGGAGAAAACCGCCAAGTCCGCTTCTCCCAAGGCAGCAAAGGAAAGAAAGCTTAGCCGTGCCGAACGCGGATATACCGAAGAGCGCGGTCCGAAGAAGCAAGATGACTGGAAACTGTTTTTCAACAGCGACAACAGCAAGAAAAAAAGCAACAAACTGAAAGGGGAAGAACCCGACTTTAACGAAGAAGGCTGGGCACGCAGAAAAAAACAAAAATAAAACCGCTTATAAGAGAAAAAAGGGAGTGTCAAAACTGATGGTACTCCCTTTTTTATCACCAAAACATGTGGGAAAAACAATAAGCATTCCTCACCCCAAAATGCTTACTCCACTAATTTCAATTCATTAATCAAACGCGTAGACTTTCCATATTTCTCAATCATATAAAGTACATAGCGAATATCCACCCCAATACAACGCTGTAAATTGGGTTCATAAATAATATCACTGCTCATCGCTTCCCAATTCCCATCAAAAGCTAGTCCTATCAGCTCTCCATTTCCATTAAACATACCACTGCCGGAATTTCCTCCTGTAATATCATTATCGGAAATAAAACAAACATTCATATTTCCATCTTCTGCCGCATAACGACCGAAATCTCTGTTCTCCAGCAAATCAATGACGGAGGGAATGACTTCGAAATCGCTATCGCCTTTGTATTCACGTATCTTATCGAAGATACCCTTGGTCGTTGTATAATAAGTATATTCTAATGCATCTTTTGGCGAGTATCCGCCAATCATTCCGAAGCTGAAACGCATGGTAGAGTTAGCATCCGGGTAAAAATCCTTATCTGATTCCATCTCACGCACAGCCTCATTAAGTAAACGCTCATTCTTTTCTATTTTCATATTATCATCATCTGCAGCCGCACTGAGTTCGTAAGATTTCACCAACATATCAATGACAAACGAAATAGCCGGATCTTCAAAAAGAACATAAGTACTGTCCTTTTTCACTACACGTTCAAATCCATGGGGAGTATCCAATTCTGTGTGGCTGTATAAATCGTCCACATACGCCTGATAATCACCTTTGAACTTCTTTTCTATAGTAGCATAAGTTTCCGAAAGGCTCTCCGGCTCTACTACTGCCGCATATTCTTTAAGCATAGCCACAAAAACTTTCTTATCAATGTCCAAATCAATATTGGCATAAAGTTCCAACAATTGACGAACCCTCTCTTCCAAAACCGATTTTTCCGCTTCAAAATCAAAGTTCAGGACAGACCATGCAGCAGTAACCAACTCGGGACCATTGGCAAAACATTCACCAAAATAAGCCATTGCACGGGCATTCTTATAACGATTGCGATAACTGTCTTCCAACTCCGTCAATATCCCGGCATACTTGTTTCGTTCTTCCGGCTTCCGATGAATCCATTCCGTCAGTTGATGTTCCAACCGACGTTTTTTCCCGATAATATTCAGCTTTTTAATAGACTGATTCATACCAATGCTATTCTTCCAATAGTTGGCACTTTGAGCATACTTCGAAGCATATTTTATACGAACAGCATCACTTTTCTCCATTGCATCTTTCCAAATAGCCTGTTTGATAGCACGAACATCTATTCTTGCCATATTATCGGCATTCATACGTTCTTCCACACCATAAGAAGATAAATAACGGCTGGTAGTCCCGGGATAACCCATCGTCATACAAAAAGAACCTTCCTTATAACCTGCCAAGGAAATAGGAGCATAATAATCAGGATGATAAGGAACATTATCTTTAGAATAAGCTGCCGGTTCGTTATGAGTATCCGCATAGATACGAAAAACGGAAAAGTCTCCGGTATGCCTCGGCCAAACCCAGTTATCGGTATCTCCCCCAAACTTGCCAACCGAAGAGGGAGGAGCATAGACTAAGCGAACATCATAATAATCCTTATACACAGACAGATAATATTCATTGCCGGCATAGAAAGACGAAACAACTGCCCGCAGTAAAGTGTCATTCTTCACTGCTTCGTCAGCAATCAGTGTAGAAAGAGAGTCTACAATCAAAGAACGATTATCTTCAGTCACATCTTGCGGTAAGGCCTGTAAAATGCGCTCTGTCACATCTTCGGTACGAACAAGAAAACTGACAAATAAATCGGGATTGGGAAGTTCGTCCGATAACGAATCGGCCACAAAACCATTACGCAGGTAGTCATGCTTCACCGTGCTATGCTGCCGGATAGCATCGAAACCACAATGATGATTGGTGAACACCAAACCATCCAGAGAGACAACCACTCCGGAACAGAAACCTCCAAAACTGACCACAGCATTGGAAAGTGCAGCACCGCCGGGATTATATAATTGCCTGGGAGTAAGATTCAACCCCATATCTTTCATCACTTGTTGAGTCTGCTTGCTCAGGCAGCAAGGCAACCACATACCTTCATCAGCCCATATATATATAGGTAAGAAGACGAGCAACATCAATATTTTTTTCATGGCACGAGTGTTTTGCTTGGTGTCCTGTCTTTATTCCACCACTAATTTCAGTTTCTTTGCTCCGACACGGGCTTTCAGCCATTCGGTTATCTTTTCCTGTTCCTTCTCGCTGGGGTGCTTCGCAAATTTCATCAAAACCAGAGTTAATGTATCCATGCGTGTCGAATCAACGGAAAGTTCTACTGTTTTTGCCATTGCAATGGTTTCGGCCGACGGATAAAGCACCTTCAGTTCGGGAATGATTTTCTTGTCTACCGCATTATAAGCGGCATAAACTTTCAATTCTTCTTCCAGCTCATGTATCTTGTTCTGTTGCTCCAACAAACGCTTTTCACTATTCTTATAGAAATCTTCCATGACCTGGGCCTTCAAGCTTCCTATGTCCATAGCCTCATTATTCATCCCCTGCATGACAATCAATTTCGTACCGGCCAAATTATAATGTTTCAAATTATCTTTAGCAGCAGCAATCTCTGTTGCAGGAACTTCATTACCAATCAGCACAACACGAATTTCCTTATTCTCATACGAAATCTTACGGTCAATAACCTGTGTATCGGGAAAATTCAGTTCTTCGCTGATGAAATTATTGGCAGATGCCGTATAGATGGTATTCTTCACAATACCATATGTCAGATATATTGCCGGACACATGGTAGCCAAAGTAATGATAACAATGTACTTCTTAACCAATTTCTCACGCTCTTTGTCCACAAACTCTTTCCGCTGGAAGTGCATCACGCGCACTCCAATGAAAGTTGCCAAACTAATAAATACCGAATTAATGAAATATAAATAGAAAGCGCCCAAGAAATAAAGCAGGTTTCCCGTTGCCAACCCGAAGCCGGCGGTACACAAGGGGGGCATCAATGCAGTGGCAATGGCTACCCCCGGAATCACATTGCCCTTTTCCTTGGTGGAAAGCGCAATAATACCTGCCAAACCGCCACATAAAGCTATCAAAACATCATAAATAGTAGGCGAAGTTCGTGCCAGCAATTCCGATTGCACTTCATCCAAGGGAGTCAGTGAGAAATATAAAGTGGCAGTAATAACACTGAAAACAGTCGCTATCAGATAACTCTTCAACGACCGTTTCAGCAGTTCAAAGTCATTCTGCCCGATAGCCAATCCCACTCCCATGATAGGACCCATCAAAGGAGATATCAACATGGCGCCGATGATTACCGCCGTAGAATTGACATTCAGCCCCAAAGAAGCAATGAAAATGGCAAATATCAAAATCCAAAGGTTAGTACCTTTAAACTCCACTCCATTACGGATAGACTCGACAGTCACAGCTTCATTATCCTTATCTTTGCCCAAATCAAAATATTCATGAAGGAACTGCCTGATATAAGGCATATTCTTCAAATCGTTTTTTAACTTACCTTTAATGTCAGCCATAATTATTTCTTTATAAACCGATTAATAACAGGAATCTGATGCAATGGAAAATCTACCTTTATGATGTATGCCACAAAGAGCATCAGCAACACCGTACGAACAGACAGTAACAAAAAAATGTTCTGAAAAGGAAGGTATTCCGATATACCAAACAATACAAGTGCCAATGCAACATATTTACCTATTGCTTTCAAATCATAATGAATGGGGTACTTCTTCTGCCCCACAAAGTAAGAGAGCAGCATAGCTACCGCATATCCGGCAAATCCCGCCCAGGCACATGCCATATAACTGTACAAGGGAACAAAAATCACATTAATCAAGATTAAAACGATGCAACCGGCAAATGAAAAATAGGCCCCCCACTTGGTCTCGTCAATCAGTTTGTACCAAAATGAAAGATTAAAGAAAATACCCATAAAAATTTCAGCCGCCATCACAATAGGTACCACCCGCAATCCTATCCAATAGTCGGGAGCAAGAATGTATTTCAATATATCCAAATAAAACATAACAGCCAAAAAAGCCAATAATGTGAAAATAATGAAGTACTTCATCGCCTGTGCATAAATAATCTTGCTATCCTTGTCCCGGCTCTTTCCAAACACAAAAGGTTCATAAGCATAACGGAATGCCTGAGTGAGCATTGCCATAATCATGGCAATCTTGCTGCAAGCGCCATAGATGGCAAGTTGCGTCTTGGCCTCCACCTTATCGGGATATATATGACGAAAAATAATCTTATCTGCCACTTGGTTCAAGATACCTGCCACTCCCAATATCAGAATAGGATAGGAATATATCAGCATTCGCTTCGCCAATGGCTTGTCAAAACCTCCGTTAAATTTGAGATAAGGAACCATCAGTACCATGATGACCGAGGTGCAAATCAAATTAAAGAAAAAGGCATAAAAAACATCACTACCCTTCATCACTACGTAATAAACTAAATTCAGAGTGATATTGAGCAGAATGAAAAGAAGTTTCAGAGCGGCAAAACGTATCGGACGTTTCTTATAACGCAGATAAGCAAACGGAATGCACTGAAACGCATCCATCGCAATTACCAGTGCCATCATGCCGATATACCAAGGATGGTCGCCATAGCCCATCATGCCGGCAACCGGATGAAGAAACAGCATACACAAAGCGGCAAAAATCAAAGAAGTACTTCCCACCATAAACAGAACAGTGGAATACACACGCTCAGAGTTTTCCGTCTCCTTATTGACAAAACGGAAAAAAGTAGTTTCCATGCCATAGGTCAGAATGACCATCAGCAGCGCAGTCCAAGCATAAACTTCGGTCACCACCCCATAACCTCCCGAAGCCGCAGACATAGCTGCTGCATAAATGGGCACCAGCAAATAATTCAGGAAACGCCCCACAATGCTGCTTAGTCCATATATTGCAGTGTCTTTGGCTAATGATTTTAATCCGGCCATATTTAATCATCAAATAATGTCTTCTGACTATTATAGATACTCCGTCCCAGATGGATGTAAGCGAGTTCTGTCACTTCTCGTCCGCGAGGAGTACGTTTCAAGAAACCTTCCTTTATCAGGAAAGGTTCATAAACTTCCTCAATGGTACCGGGGTCTTCTCCCAAAGCAGTAGCGATGGTGGTCAAACCCACCGGTCCTCCTTTGAATTTATCGATAATAGTACACAAAATCTTGTTATCTATCTCATCAAGACCATAGCGGTCTATGTTCAAGGCCTCCAACGCAAACCGAGCTATCTCCACATCAATCCTGCCGGAACCTTTGACTTGCGCAAAATCCCTCACACGCCGAAGAAGTGCGTTGGCAATACGTGGAGTTCCACGACTGCGCGAAGCAATCTCACCCGCCGCCTGTACATCGCAAGGCACATTCAATATCTTTGCCGAACGGCGGATAATAGCAGTCAACACATCATCATCGTAATATTCCAAATGCAGGTTAATGCCGAAACGTGCACGAAGAGGCGCCGTAAGCAATCCGCTACGGGTAGTCGCCCCCACCAAAGTAAAAGGATTCAAGTCTAACTGAATGCTTCGAGCAGACGGTCCCTTGTCTATCATTATGTCAATCCGATAATCCTCCATGGCTGAATAAAGATATTCTTCCACCACCGGACTGAGCCGATGAATCTCATCAATAAACAGGACATCGTTTGGTTCCAAACTGGTCAGGACTCCCGCCAAGTCACCGGGTTTATCGAGTACCGGCCCGGAAGTAACCTTAAAACCGACTCCCAGTTCATTGGCAATGATATTGCTTAATGTTGTCTTTCCTAACCCCGGAGGCCCATGCAATAAAACATGGTCGAGCGCCTCGGCCCGCAAGCGAGCAGCTTTGACAAATATACGTAAATTATCCACTACCTTATCTTGCCCGCTAAAGTCAGAAAAATTTAATGGGCGTAAGGCATTCTCAAAGTCACGTTCTCTGCTTGTGAGCTGATGCTCACGTATATCAAAATTCTCTTCCATCTTTTTGTTTCTCGCACAAAGGTACAAAAGATATTATTATAATAGAAAGAAAGATCGAGGAATTCATTTTCAGTCCCTCATCCGTCCTTTATATAAATTCATTATTGTATAAATAATTAATTATTATGGGAGTTACACTAGGTAAGAAACAATTAAACAAAGGAAGAATTTCTCTTTATTTAAATTACAGTCACAACGGCAAGCGCCGTAAAGAGTATTTAGGCATTATTCTAGAAGCGCCTGTCACACCGGAAGCCAGAGCGGAGAACAAGAATAAAATATTGATTGCTAAACAGATTCGAGCAAAAAAAGAGCTTGAATTCTTGTCTGTCGAATATGCCTTAAATAAAACTGCAGAAACATTTGAAGATATCCTGCCCGAAGCACCAAGTAACGGACCGGATTTTTTCCGCATCATGAATGAATACCTAAGCACTTATTATAAGAAAGATAAGAAAATGGTAAAATCAACCATTCTCCATTTACGCACATTTAATAAAAAGAAAATCTTACCAATCAACAAAATTACAAGAGAATTTTGTGTAGATTTTCTCGACTATTTAAGATCTAAACTCCGTGGCAATACCCCTATTGGCTATTTCAAGAAATTCAGAATGTGCATCAATAAATGTGTTGAAAAGAAGTTAATTTCTCATAATCCAACAAATGGGATACGGTTATCGCAATTTGACGAAGTAACAAAGGAGATACTGACATTAAAAGAGATACAAAAATTAGCTGTTACTTCCTGCCCAAATAATGAGGTAAAACGAGCATTTCTTTTTTCATGTTATTGCGGATTACGTTGGTGCGACGTCTATCAATTACGATATAAGGATGTTGACTTTCCGGCAAGAAGATTAACCATCATACAACAGAAAGTACAAACACATTCCAAAAGTGCCATTTTGCACTTAAACTTAAACCACACAGCTCTCAAACTTTTACAGAAATGTAATGGAGACAGAGAAGACTTGGTTTTCTCACTTCCCTCCTACTCATATACAATCAGAATTCTTCGTAAGTGGGTAATAGACGCTAATATACGAAAGCATATTACCTTCCACTGTGCCCGCCACTCTTTTATCACAAATATCATGGCAAATGGAGCCAACATTAAAACCGCCGCTTCCCTTGCCGGCCACTCAACAACCAGACACACTGAAAAGTATATACATATAATAGATGAACTGAAGCAAAAAGCTGTCGATAGTTTACCGGATCTAACTATCAACTATAAATAATAAAAGGGTCCTCTACAGGACCTCACCATATTAAGCCTTCCTACTATACTTCTGATATACTGAATATTACAAAGGGTAGATAGTATTCGGCACGAATACTACCTACCTGTCAAATGTCGTCAATCATTACTTTAAATGCAACTTTAAACACTTACTGAACAAATACCGCATAGGATATGCTAAACAGTTAATATCCAATGAAGTACATTCTCCAAATGAACTTTATAAACCTTGCGGTTTTTCCTCTCGAAGCGCTTTTTATGCAGCATTTAAGAAAATTATGAGAGTATCTCCTTTATATTATCAAAAGTATTATAAAGACAAGCAAATATAGCAATATTGAACTCATATACAGTTACTTAAATCTTGAAAAAAACAATAACAATTCTAGTTTTTTAAATTTATAAATTTAAAGTTTTTCTATTATGAACAAAAAATTTTTAAGTGCAGTCCTGTTCGGAGTTTTGATGGCTTCATCTACAGGAACGTTCGTGTCTTGTAAAGACTATGATGATGACATCAAGGATTTACAAGAAGAACTGAATAAAAAGGCTTCACTTGAGGAAATGACTCAAAAACTTTCCACAATGGAAACTGCTGTGGCTGATGCAAAAAAAATAGCAGAGGAAGCAAAAGCTAAAGCAGAAGAAGCTTTGAAAAAAGCCGAAGAAGGAGGCAGTGGTAGCGGTGAGGTTACTTCGACAGACCTTGAGAACTTGAAGAAAGAACTTCAAGCACAAATTAGCAAACTTGCTTCTTTAGAAAGTGTAGACAAAAAAATCGCAGCTTTGAAAGAAGAGTTGACAAGTGACTTCATTACTTCAGAAAGCTTGCAGGCTTTAAACGAGAAGGTAGATAAATTGAGTGCCGAAGTCATGCAGATTATAGGTCATCGTTTGACTAGCCTTGCTTTAATTCCAACAGAACATATCAATGGTATTGCCGCTATTACTTTGACTACTCTACAGTATACTCCTCAGAGATATAAGGCAATGGAGAAACATGAATCGAACCCCGGTAATCATACCAATCGTCCTGTTTTAGACCATGAACCTATTGGTGAAGCACGCTATATTTCTACAGAAAAGAATGAAGCTTATTTCCATGTAAGCCCAAGCATGGGAGTGCGTACCGAAGATATTGAGCTGCCATCATTTGATTGTATCACATCAAAAAACACACAAAGATCTGCTGATGTAACATCAAACAGCCCGATTGTACCGACAAGCAAGGAAATTAAGGATGGAGTATTGACTGTTACATTCAAAAAAAGTGAAGATTTCCTAGGCAAACAGATTACTACAGACAAGGTAGGCGACACAGAAACATTCTATATGGCATCTTTGAAAGTTCCTGTTACTGAAGCTAATTACACAGAAACAGAGAAAGCTGACAAAGAAGCAGGAAAAATTGAGGGAGTATATGTAAATTCTGAATATTCTCGTATAGAGGAAATTGTGGCTATCCCTTATTTGGCTAACTCTAAGACTGATTTTGCAAAACCGATTGAGGGCGAATTTGCAGATGAGATTCAAAAAGATGCAGACAACAAAGATATTTATGTTCATTATCATGATTCTATTTGTCTGTATGGCTCAACCAATAATCAGTTGGTGGATGTTGAGCAGGCATATAATGAACCGCTTGACTTAAATAAATTGGTTACCGTTTGTACTACTACTGAAGCTAACAAACATGCAGAACACAGAGAACTGGAAAATTATGCAGATTATGGATTAGAATTCCGTTTTGCTCTTGCTCAGGCTGAATATCTACAGGGTGACCGCAAGACTGACGAACAGGCATTTGCTAAAATATTAAAAGGCAATATGCTGAAATCGGAAGTTTATGATGTGGATTTGGCAGATAACGAGTTCTCAAGAGCTTCTATCGGTCGTGAACCCATTGTACGTGTATCATTAATCGATACAAAGAATGGTAATGCACTGATTGCACAACGTTACATTAAAGTGCGTTGGATTGACAAAGCTGAAGAACAGACATTAAAACCGTTCAATTTCACTGAAGACATTATCAGTTGCAAGGATATGTTCCAGCAATTGTTCTCTCAGGATATGAATGAAGCTATCTACCATCAAGTTCAATTCAATGGTGGACAAAGTATGAGTAAGACTGAGTTCCACAATGTATTCAAGACTTTAAAAGTGAAGAGTCTGATGAAAGATGGTCAAGCAATAGATTTAAGTAAATTGACTGTTTCTACAGATGCTGCTGCCGATTGGAATGAAGGTAGCAAACAACAAGAAAAGGATGGAGCAGAAGCATTGAAGAATGACGTAGATTTGTTGTTCGGTTTCTTGGAAGACGCACAAGACAATACTTCATACAATCTGGTATGGGCTATGAACCCTGCAACTGTAGGTACCCTTAAGGATAATGGAAATGGTAACTACTCTTCTACATTTGATATCGAAATTGAATATGTAGATGCTGTAGGTACTGTAGGTAATATCACTCAGCACTTTACTCAGGAAATAGTTGCTCCGAAACAAGAATTTGCTTATCAAGGAACATACTGGAAAAATGGTATAGGTGAAGGTATATTCAACGTAAATCCGCTTGTATTCACAACTAATAACAATGGTTGGAATAATGGAGCAGGAGTTACACCTGATCATGAACATGAGTATAATGGAACTGCTTGTGAATTGAAAGCTTATAGCCATATTTCCGCAGACCTTGTTAACGGATATATCTACCAACCTACAAGTGCTAAACCTGAAAATTTGGCTCAGTTTATTAAGAATATCCGTTCTTGTGCCGATGTAAGATTTGTATTTGATGAGGCTCGTTTCAATAACTATGATTATTTGGCAGGATATCATGTAAGCCAAGATGGTATTTCATTATGGAAGGGTACTGCACCTGCTACATGGAATAACTTCGAATACGTTCAGGCAGATAAGGAAACTTTAGCTGCAACTATCGAAAACAAGATGGGTGCTGAAGAGGTGTCAAATACTCAATACTTGCCATGGGACTTCAATGAAATACTGGGTTCTGGAACGGATGAATGCGAAAGCCACGTTCGTTTACACGAATTAGACAAACTGAATGGTACACCTGCTGCTCAGGCATTGGTTGGTAAATCTGTTCCTGTAAACTTGGTTGTTGAATACAATGAGTTTAATGTAATTCCTGTTCAGAAATTTGAAGTATTCTTCATTGATCCTTTAACTATTGACGGTAGCATTAACGGTAACTTTGTTGATGCAGAAATCGATGGTAGCTTCTTGAATGTAGCAAACGGATTCAACTTTACAGACTGGAATGGAAATAAAGTTGCAGCTCAAGACCTTACGGAAGTTAAGGACGGTGAATATGCACATGAATTGTATGACTTCTACGGTGTTCACAATGTTAAGTTCTTAACAGATAAAGTAACTACCAGCTTATCATATGATCCAGCAACTAACACTTACAAACATACTGAAGGTGTGAAAGACGGTAAGTTACCAACCAAGGCATCACTGAAACAGATGGAAGCTACTGAAAAAGGTGGTGTGGTTGATAAAGCAAATGCTCAAGAAGTAGCTTCAGATCCTACCCACTTGGCATACTTCAACAATGAAGGTACTCCGGTTAATGTTGATTATAAGATGTATATCTCTGTTGAAGTTGCTCATAAATGGGGTGTCTTGAAGAAAGAAGCTCTCGAAGTGAATGTTCACAAGGCAGCCGGTACTCCCAATAACTAATATTTAGGACTATAATATGAAAAGGACGCTTTTTAAAAGGAGCGTCCTTTTTTTTACGAAATCAAAATAAAAATAAACATGAAGTTATTTACTTATACGCTGATTCTTCTTTACTTTTATATATTTTCCTCATGCAAAGGAGATAGCAGTAATTCTGCTCCCTTTGATGGTGTGTTTGTTACGGAATCAGGGATAAAATTTGAGTTAAAAGAAGATTCAACCACACTTATCCTATTTGACGATACCTTAAATTATGAAGGTGTATGGTCTATACATCATACTAATGAGTCAGAGTATGCCAATATAGAATTTGCCGGCAAACCGGACTATTATTATTTAAAAGATAAGAAAATCTATCGTAGCAAGAGAGAGATGGAAAGTGACTGGATGGGAACAAAAATACAATATCTCAATTGATATTTATAACATTGATGCTATTAAGAAACTTTATTTTATATCATAAATATAGAAGGGCGGTCTTCAATTGAGAAAACTACCCTTCTTTTCACCAAAATATTATAAAAGCGGCTCTCTTATTCCGCAATCATAATCACTACACGGTTCCAGTCATTTGTTGTGAAAGGCTGCACCTCGGAACCCTTGCTGTCCACATTCAGTCGGTCTGCACTGATGCCGTACCTGTTAATCAGTTCGTCGGCCACCATGCGTGCACGTTTTTTGGCAAGCTCGGCATTGACCTTTGCACTTCCCGTTCCCTTGTCGGCATAACCGGTGATGGTCGCCTTTGAGCGGGGATACTGCTTCATATAGTCCGCAATGGCCAGGATGTTGACCTGCTGGTCCTCGGCGATGTCCGTCTTTGCCAGCCCGAAGGAAACGTGGCTTTTGATGCCCGGCACGCTCTTTTCCACCTCGGGACACGGAACCGGTTCGGGACACTTATGGCTGTCGATTGCGCCCTGCAGCTCGTTGATCTTGTCATTGAGCGACTTCACGTATGACTCGCTGTAACGTTCGTTCCTGTACGCCACCGGCTTGCAGTCGGGACATTTCAGGTTGAATCCCGTACCGAACTTGTAGGTGATGCCCACCAGCACGTTGTAATAGGAATCGAAGCTGTGGTCGTCCCGGCGGTTCCAGCGGTCGGAAACACCGTTTGCCAGGGCTTCAACATTGAAATCGAAGGCTTTGTTCAAGCGGAAGCTTGCCTGGAGGCCCAGCCTTGCCATGAAGCTGCTTGCACCCTCGTCAAAGGTCCGGTTGTAACCGACCCCCGCAATAAGGCGTGCATTGAAGAAACGTTCGGGATTGCTTCCGCAGAACAGGCTGCTCATGTTGAACAGGCCGTCCACGGTGGCCGCACCGTAGTAGAACCCCTCGGCGGGCCTGCTGCCGCTTCCGGCCCTTCCCCTCCAGCCGCTGACAGCCAGGCGGGCACCCACATAAGGATTGAAGTACTTGCCGGCAGCAATCTGTCCTGCCGGAGAAATCAGTTTGCCGATACCCGTGCCGTCCAGCGAATAGGAGGCACCAAGCTGGCCCTGGAGGAACCAGTTGTCATCCGTACTCTGAGCGTTGGCGCTCATACCGGCACCCGCCAGTAATAAAGCTGCAATAATCACCTTTACTTTCATAGTCACTACTGTTTTAATTGGTTATTTGTTTCATCCAGCCGCTTGCGGAACCATTCACCCGCCCGCTCTGCGATATGTGCTTTCTGTTCGGGGGACAGACGCGAGCCGTAGCTGCGGAAGATATAGACTCCTACCTCGTTGTCCTTGTTCTGGAGAATGGAGGATTCCAGCAAAACGGAGAAATCCTTTTTGATTTTCCCGTGGTTTTCTCCTTTCTTACTCATCTCGTCACTGAACCGGTCGACAGCCAGCAGAAAGTCCTGCAGCCTGTCGTTCAAATCCGTCCCCGAGGTGAGGACCAGCTCTCCCAGGACCACTTTTACAACTCCCTTTTCAGTCACCACGGGAAGCGTAACGGGGAACAGGTCATCGGAGGAGGCCTTCAGCACCAATAGGGACACTTCAGGTGAGGTTTCCCCCAAGGTAAAGCGGAAAGTGCCGTTCTTCACGATGGTACTGTCATACGTTTCCGGAGTCAGTGCGTGGCGCAGGTAAACCTGCTTCCCCTCGTAGTTTTTGTCCTTTACCGTCCCTTCTATGGTGCATCCTTTGGGAACAGAAGTACACGCACATAATGACAGGACGACTATCAGAAAAGCGGTCATTTGCGCTAGAAAACATGTTCTTTTTCTCATCTTTCTCATTTGAAAAAAGCCGTCCGGCTAAATCGCTTTAGCGGAACGGCCTTTTGTTATTTACTACGTAAACGGGTTACGTCAGAATCTGATACCGAGCTTCAGCACCGGCATATCAAAAATCTTGATATTATGGTGTGAGGCGTTGTACTTGTCAAAACCTTTGGGGCACAGCTGGATGACATCGTAACGGTAGGCCAGGGGTTGGAACTGGAATCCCAGCACCAGGCCCGGGGCCAGGCTGTATTCGATACCGGCTACACCGGCAGCCTTGATGCCGAACATCTGACCGGCACGGCTGCCACTGCCATAAAGCTGGACAGGAACTTCCTCGCCGCTGTCGGGGTCGGTTGTTGTTTCACCTGTATAAGGTTCTGTTGTCTCAATACGTGCCATCTGGAAACCCAAAGAGCTGCCCAGATAGGGATGGATACGTGGATTGTTCACCTTGAAATAACGGTTGGAACCGACTGAAACATACCAGTTGTTCGTTGCCTGCGCATTAATATATTTCTGTGCAGGAATAACCATATCGGGTACGCTGCCGTCTCCTTCCACATAGTCCTTCTTGGGGGTAAGATTGATATTCATTGCGAACTGGAAATTGATATCCCAGCAGTCGGAAATGAAATATTTACCTTCAACACCCAGAATATTGGTCAGACTATTGTTATTCAGACCGTCAATGTTCAGATATCTGTTCAGGTCGCCCGAATTGGCACCGCCGCCGTTGGGAAGTCCGACTTCTCCTCCGGTATGCGTGTTTTGGGGAAGCAGGTAAGAGGTATTTTCATTGTAGAAATTATTACCTCCGCCCAGCAGGACAGACACTTGCCATTGGCCTTTCTTGGGAGCAAACAACACGCCATCACTCTCACTGCCCACAGTCTGCGCCAGTAAAGGCGCAGAGAGGATAGTGAGCATCAGTAATGTGCATAGTTTCTTGATCATCGTATAATTACGTTTTACTTAATTATTCTGCGGAAGCTTTGCTATAAAGAGCTTTCATCATTTCTTCCAGTTTACCGTTCCAGTAATTGAATACTTCAACCTTGTTTTCGTATGCAGCTTTAGCACGTTCCAATTCAGCTTGTGCCCATTCGATTACATATTGTTCTTTCAAATTGCCGGCATTAAAGAGCTCAAGCATCTTTTCAGCTTTTAGAACAGCTTCTGAAGCATCTTCTACATCTTTATTCAATCCTGTAGACTCTATTGCACCATCAACACCCTTCTTATCACCGATTTCTTGTTTTAAGCTCTTGATGATAGCTTCATATTCTTTTAATTCATCACCATCAATAGCATCGATAACCAGTTGAATATCATCTTTCATAGCTTTAGTTGCATCAATCTTCAATTCATTAATTGGATTAGCAACTTTTTCTGTTACGACATTTTGTGCTGTTGATACGGCGTCAATATCTTCTTGATATTTAGCAATATAAGCATTCTTAGCTGCAGATAAAGAAGACTTCCATTTAGTTAACTGAGCAATTGCTTTGTCAAATTGTTCAGCCTTCTCTACATTTTCTGTTGCTGTATTATACTCATCGACTTTTGCTAAGTATAAGCCTTGAGCGCCACATTCACTTCCAAAGTTTTCGATCTTTTTAATTTCATCGTCCTTCGGTTGTACAAGAACACCACGGTCTTCCGTTCCATCATTATATATACCTGCTTCACCAAATGCAGTTTTTGCTGCCTCTAATAAATTGGCTTTCAAGTCTACTTCTGTATAGTTGGTCGGAAGAAGAGTAGTTACAGCGTTAGAATCCAAATATTCTTTTAATGTCTTACCATCTGTAATTGCTTTTGGCATTTCAGGAAGTTCTTTCTGACCATTAGCTGTCATTACGGCTCTGAAAGAAAGATATTTCTTATACACATTTTGGATTTCTTCTTCTGATTTATATCCTTCATCTCCGTTCTTTACTGCCTCCAACAAAATTTGAATAGCTCCACGGGCTTCATCATATTCTTGCTTTGAATAAGATGTTCCTGAATTATAAGCAGTGACGGCATCATTCCAAACCTTAATAGCTGCATCAGCAACTTTCTTCTGCTCATCCATGGCTTTCTTTGCAGTTGCCTGAACTTCTTTAGCATAAGCTACTTCATTTGCATTGATAGCAGCTTTTGCATCATTCACGGTTTTTATTGCCTTATTAATATCATCAACAGCAGCTTTGTATACGCTTCCATTTCCATCTGCAAAGCCATAGGTGTTATCCATTAAAGTTGCATATGCTGTAGCATCACTAAGTTCATCTGATTTATCATTGCCGTTTGTTTTTGTCAAAGCAAGAACATTCTGTGTTGATTTAAAGTTAGCAGTAAATACTCCGCCTGTGTATGTGATAAATCCTTGATTATCGGCACTTAAATCCCCATTAATAGCTTCTGATACAGTAAATGTAGAATCGGCTGTTCCTGCAGCACTTTTTTTATTCTGAATAATATTATCCATTGCAGCAACCGCATCCTGCAAATCCTTTATAGCACCATTTGTATTTTCAGCTATAATTTTCGCTTTTGCTGTTTCTTTATCAGCTAATACAGCATTTAATGAATCAATTTTTGCATTATATTTAGCTTTTAAAGCTAGCCATGCATTATATGCATCATCTGATTCTAAAGCAGCGAGAGCCTCTTTCTTGATAGCAAGTTTGTTTGTTGCTTTATCCAATTCGGTCTGAGCATTAAGAAGATCTTCTTTCAGAGTTGCTTCATTGATATAGTTTTCAGGAGCAGTTACTTTATCTTTGTAAGTATCGTAAGCCTCTTCCAATTCAGTCTTAGCTGTTTCCATTGCAGTCTTTGCTAAACCTAATTGCTTTTCAACAGCTTCCAATTGCTTCAATTCTGCTTCACTCAAATATGTTTTAGAAAGCTCCAATGCTTTCATCGCGTCTTCATAAGCTTTTTGAGCTACAGCCAATGTTTCTTTTTCCTTTAACAGCTCAGCTTCCCACTTTAACTTATTCTGTTCTAACTTAGCTTGAATTTCAGCGATAGCAGCTTCTGTTTTAGCTGTTTCTTCTTGAAGCTCCAGCTCTTTCAATTGGTTAGCCAATTTAATGCTTTCATTGGTTAATTTTTCTTTTTCAACTTCAGCCAACTTAAGCTGAGTTTCTGCATCTCTGTAGGCAGCATTCGCTGTTTCTACAGCAGCTTTGGCTTTCAACAGTTCAGCCTTGGCACCGCGAAGATTTTCGATACCTGCGGGTTCATCGTTGTCGATACATCCCGTGAAAGTCACTGAAGAGCCGGCCATAAGAGCTCCGAACAGGACTACACTTAAAAATTTTTTGTTCATAATAGAAAAACTTTAAATTTATAAATTTAAAAACTTGATTTGTTTTTTGTTTATTATTTTATAAAGGACTTAATCGTATTCAGAGAGAAACGGGAGTGTATTCCCGGGATACCGTGAAGGAACCACACCGACTTCTCTGATAAAGGCGGAATAGAAGACACTTCTGGATGTAAACCCGCAAAGCTTTATCAATTCATCAGCCGTGCGCTTTTCCTTTCGTAGAAGGAGTTTGGCATACTCCACCCGACATCTGTTCACCAATGTCTTAAAGTTGCATTTAAAGTAATGATTGACGACATTCGACAGGTAGGTAGTATTCGTGCCGGTTGCAACAAGAGGATATTACGTTGATTATCAGTGGTATTTGAGGAAGAGAGGCAATTCGGGATTTATCCCTTATTTTGTATAGATTCCATATAAGCATT
>CDYN01006390.1_pt1 | contig 65007 bp, 55 predicted proteins | sample 554911 | NCBI WGS metagenome assembly CDYN01 (sample SAMEA3182083, study PRJEB8094) | gut metagenome | biome: human; feature: gut; material: Stool; isolation source: human stools | place: Canada | collected 2012-12-04
GTCGTACCTTTGCAACCGCAATCGAGAAACAAACAATGTTTCAAGAGATGCCCAGATGGCGGAATCGGTAGACGCGCTGGTCTCAAACACCAGTGGATTCACTTCCATCCCGGTTCGACCCCGGGTCTGGGTACGAAAAACCCCTGATAATCACTTGATTATCAGGGGTTTTTGTTTTTATAGGGCGTACTAAATGTGTACTGAATGACGAATGCAAAGAAAAGGTGTACTTTTATAATTTTTCTCCCTGTATCTTTATAATTTCTTAACTCTTATCCTGTCTTTTCTTCCTTATTATTGCCGATGTTTTCGGGAAAAGTGAGATTCTTACCTTATATTTGTAGTAAGAACGTTTAAAGGCACACGATTATGGAAAATTATATAGAAACCAATTTCAGAGAAATACAGAAGATATTAGATAGTTGTATAGCGCATGACTATAAAACTAAAGTAGATGCACTATTTTTAAAACGTGAGTATTTGACGCAAGCCCAGCTAAAGGATTATTTGCGGCAAGAAATTTTCCGTGTGACTGAAAATATTGTAGCCATCCAACAAAAATACCGTGTCGTGCGTAACATTGTACTGGATATGGATATTCCCGATTTTTTGTGGGAAAGTGGTTATTTTGAAGACTTGAACTCTGATGAAAGAAAAAAGTATATCGGTTTCCGCTGTTCTGATTTTGATATGGACGCATATTTGCACGAACCGTCCTGCTATGATGGGCGGCTTCCTTATTTGTCCATCATCGTTAACCTTGTCGTTCTTTCCAAGTATTTGCGCCATCTTCAAGAACAGGAAAGTAATTACTATACAGATTCTATTGCCCCCCAAGAACAAGCCTTGCCAAAAGAAAAAGATGAAAGTGTAGAAACCACTCCAGCCAAGATTGTGGGCAAAAGCAATCCTTTCAAGTCCACGTTGAAAGCCAATGAAATCAAACTTCTGACCGACTGTATGAATGAAGCGAATATGTTTACTACTACCGTCAGTGCCAAAATACTTACCGATTTTTTCAACTGCAAGCTGAATGGGGTATTGAAAGTTAATAATACCCGTCTGTTAGCCTATCTTATGATGCAATTGAGTTGCTATAATTATATTGTTTATGAATGGCAGTCTGTCATAGCAAACAATAAACTGATATTGAAGAAGATAAAAGGAGAACCGCTTACACGTACTGACCTGTCGAGTGCGACAGACCAAGCAAAAAACATCTATCCGAAAGGATATGAAATCATAGACAAATACATCAAACAACTGAAAAAAGGTTGAGCATAGATTGAACGCTCAAACAAAGGTCAATTAGACTTCATTTTCAAGCTCTTAACTTTGCCCCCGTTAACAAAAAAACGAGGGTGCGCACCTTCATATTGTTTCACCTAAATTCCTAAACAATATGGAAAGAGATTTAGAGTTAAGAGTTTCCGAACTCGAAAAAATGTTGTTCCTTTCAAAGAACGTGCTTAGCTTCGATGAAGCGAGCAAGTTTTTGAACCTTTCTAAAAGTTACTTGTACAAGCTGACTTCGGGTAACTTGATACCCCATTACAAGCCGCAGGGCAAAATGCTTTATTTTGAGAAAGCGGAGTTGGAAGCATGGTTACGTCAGAACCCGGTCAAGACGCAGACGCAGATAGAGCAGGAAGCGCAGAAGTATATCCTTAACCGTCCTCTAAAGAAATAATGGCTATGGAAAATAGAAAAGCGACAGAAGCCGGGCAGGATGTCACCATGCAGAAAGAGGATTTCGCAGCCCTTTGGAAAACCATTCATCTAAAGGTAACGGACACTTACGAAGTACCGCCCGAAATACTCTGGGTGAACGGCTCTACCATTGGCACGCTGGGTAATTTCAGCGCATCCACGGGTAAAGCCAAGAGCAAAAAGACATTCAACATTTCCGCTATCGTTGCGGCAGCGTTGAAGAATGACGAGGTACTGAAGTATTCGGCATACCTGCCACCGAACAAACGGAAAATCCTCTATGTAGATACCGAGCAGAGCAAATACCATTGCCATAAGGTCATGGAGCGTATTTTGCGACTTGCCGGACTGCCTACCGACAAGGACAGGGACGATTTTGTTTTCATCGTACTAAGGGAGCAGACCCCCGACAAGCGGAAACAGATCATCGGCTATATGCTTGAAAATATGCCCGATGTGGGGTTGCTCATCATTGACGGAATCCGTGACTTGATGTATGACATCAACAGCCCCAGCGAATCAACCGACCTAATCAACCTCTTGATGCGCTGGTCAAGCGGATATAACCTGCATATCCACACTGTTCTGCATTTGAATAAGGGGGATGACAACGCAAGGGGGCATATAGGTACGGAACTGAACAACAAGGCTGAAACCGTCCTGCAAATCACGAAAAGCCAGCAGGACGGCAACATAAGCGAGGTAAAGGCGATGCACATACGTGACCGGGAATTTGACCCGTTCGCATTCCGCATCAATGACAACGCTTTACCCGAAATTGTGGATGATTATGTATTCCAACAACCTAAGCAGGACAGGAACTTTTCGCTTACGGAACTGACTGAACAGCAACACCGGGAAGCGTTGGAGAACGGTTTCGGCAAGCAGGTGGTACAAGGCTATTCCAATGTCATAGCGGCATTGAAGCAGGGTTATGCGAGTATCGGTTACGAGCGTGGACGCAATGTTCTTGTGTCGCTTAACAAGTTCCTTGTGAACAAGCGCATGATTGTGAAAGAGGGCAAGGGCTACCGCTATAATCCCGATTTCCATTATTAAAAGTCAGTTTGGTTTAGTCCGGGTGTATATATAAGAGGAACGGACTTACTATTTCCCTGTATCGGAACAAGCAGGTTTAGTATGGTACTGGTATATATATGACGGACTAAACAGGACTGGCGCACTTTTCAACGATTTTTTAATCTCCAAAAAGAAAATATAATGAACATCGAAGATGTGAAACAAATATCCATCGCAGATTATCTGCATAGTTTAGGTTATTCGCCCGTCAAGCGGCAGGGTAACGGTTTATGGTACAAATCACCGTTAAGAGAGGAACACGAAGCGTCCTTTAAGGTGAATACAGACCGCAATCTTTGGTATGATTTTGGCGCAGGAAAAGGCGGCAACATCATCGCTCTGGCAAAGGAACTTTATTTTTCCGACAGTCTTCCCTACCTTTTAAAGAGGATAGAAGAGCAGACACCAAACGTTCATCCGGTCAGTTTTTCTTTTCCCCAGCATAGGACAGAGCCGAGTTTCCAACATTTGGAAGTCCGTGACTTGACCCATCCGGCATTGCTCCGTTACTTGGGGGGGCGGGGTATCAATATCGAACTGGCAAAAAGAGAATGTAAGGAACTCCATTTTACCAATAACGGCAGACCGTTCTTTGCTATCGGTTTCCCGAATATGGCAGGAGGTTACGAGGTTCGCAATTCCTTTTTCAAAGGGTGTATCGCCCCGAAAGACATTACCCATATACGGCAGCAGGGAGAGCCGAGAGAGAAATGTTTGGTATTTGAGGGCTTTATGGATTATCTTTCTTTCCTCACGCTCCGGATGAAGAACTGTCCGACCATGCCCGACCTTGACAGGCAGGATTATGTTATTCTTAACTCGACTGTCAATGTGCCGAAAGCCATTGACGTGCTATACCCGTATGAACGCATTCACTGTATGCTTGACAATGATGAGACAGGGTATAAGGCAACACGGGCTATCGAATTGGAATACTCCTACCATGTGCGTGACTTCTCGCACAATTACAGAGGGTATTCGGACTTGAACGATTACCTGTGCGGCAGGAAGCAGGAACAGAAAAACGCAGCCAGCCAAGTACAGGAAATAAAGCAGAAAACCGAACAACGTGCCGCCCCAAGACAAAAGAAGGGCAGGGGCATTTAATCCGGCAGGATTGCCAGCGGCTGGCGGTTTCATAGGGAGAGCAAGGTTATGTTTCGGTAGACCGAAACCACCTTGCTTTGCTCACCGCAAAGGAAACCGCTCCCGTTGGTCGCACTTTCTAAGACATCATTTAAAAGTAAAAAGGCATGAAAAAGATACAGGACAAGCCGGGCGGTCGTCCGGCAAAGAAACGGACGGAAAAGCAGAAAAAGGTAGTCAGTACGAAGCTGACCGAGTTGCAGTATTATGCTATCAGGAAGCGAGCCGGGGAAGCCGGGTTGCGCATCAGTGAATATGTTCGGCAAGCAGTTATTTCGGCAGAGGTCATACCCCGGCTGAACAGGCAGGATGCAGATGCTATCCGCAAACTGGTAGGGGAAGCCAACAACATTAACCAGTTGGCACATCGGGCAAATGCCGGAGGTTTCGCATTGGTGGCAGTGGAACTGGTGAAGCTCAAAAATAGGATTGTTGAAATCATAAATCATTTGTCGGATGATTGGAAAAATAAAAAAGGGAAGCGGTTTTAAAGGCTGTGTGAACTATGTACTTGGCAAGGAGCAGGCGGTTTTGCTTCATGCGGACGGAGTTCTTACCGAGAGCCGGAGCGATATAATCCGCAGCTTCTGTATGCAGACCGGGATGAATCCCGACTTAAAGAAACCTGTCGGACACATTGCGTTAAGCTATTCGGCGGAGGACGCACCCAAACTGACGGATGAGAAAATGGTACAGCTTGCGCAGGAGTATATGCGTGAAATGAAAATCACCGATACGCAGTATATCATCGTGCGCCATCAAGACCGGGAGCATCCACATGTACATATTGTGTTCAACCGTATAGACAACAATGGCAAGACCATTTCGGACAGGAACGATATGTACCGTAACGAACAGGTATGCAAGAAGCTGAAAGCCAAACACGGGCTTTATTTCGCCAAGGGGAAAGAGCAGGTGAAGCAGCATCGTTTGAAAGAGCCGGACAAGTCGAAATACGAGATATACACGGCTGTGAAAAACGAAATAGGCAAATCCCGTAACTGGAAGCAGTTGCAGCACCGATTGGCGGAAAAGGGTATCACTTTCCAGTTCAAACGAAAGGGACAGACCGATGAAATACAGGGCATATCCTTTTCCAAAGGAGAATACACGTTCAAGGGTTCGGAGATAGACCGCAGTTTCAGTTTCTCCAAACTGGATAGATATTTCGGAGATGCAGGAATGAATGTTGCCGAAAGTCAACAGCAAACAGCTTTCGCACACATCCGGGAACAAATACCCACACGGAGCAATGCTGAAAGTTCGTTTATAAGTGGTTCGCTCGGTCTGTTTTCTGCATCACCGTCTCCGGTGGATGAAGAGCCGAACTTGAATTTGAGAAAGAAGAAGAAAAAGAAAAAACAACTTAAATTGTAAAGACATGGAAGACAACTTGATTTTAGAGGGGCTTCTCTCTATGGTTACGGAAATGAAAGAGAAGCTGGAAGCGCAGGTAACGCCAGCCAGCCGGGAGGAAACTCTCGAACGGTTGGGAGCGATTGAACAGGCATTGTCGAGACTGCAGTAACCCGGCTGTGCCTATGGAAAAGTTGCAGACTATCCAAAGTCAGCTTGACGATGTACGGAACAAGGTGCAAGGTCAGCAGCAGCATATCGAGGACACCAAGAGAATATCTTTGGAAATCTATCGTAATTTTAAAATAATAGTTGACACCTTGAATTCTTACAAGACGGATAAAGAGGAAGTTGCCCCCTTGCCGTTCTATCAACGGATTTATAACAAGGTTGCTTCTTGGATCCGTCCGGGATTGTTTATTTTTTCGGCAGTGCTGGTTCTCTGTTCCGCTTCCATATGGTTGAATATCCGTTTGGCTACACGGATGCAGCAGTTACAGGACAATGATATGAAATACCGCTTTTTGCTGATGCAGGGTTGGGCAAACGGAGAAGTCCTAGATATACTGGAAACCAAATTCAACTGGCAGAGGGATAACGATTTCATCCAAAGCTTGACAGATTCTGTGATAGATTTTGAATATCGCAGCAAGAAACAGGCAGAAGCATTGGAGCGTGCAAGATTGCTCAATGAACAAGCCGAGCGGTTGAGAAAGGAAGCTGATAAGCTGGGTAAGCCATAAACGAAGTAAAGTCGGAGTGATGAACGATGTTCACCGCTTCGGCTTTTTTCAAATTCATTTTTTGCTTTGTATAGTGTTCTTTCTCGAACATTGCATAATGTGATGTGTTTTGACTTTTGGACAATCAACACACAAATTAAGAAGAATAGTTTAAGCAAAGTAAACCCAATAAAAATTTTCCATTCATTCTTCTGATTCAGTTCTCCTGATGTTTGTCGATTTTATACCCTGAATAATAGTTTTGTATAGTTTATCATCTTTACAGATTCCTTCCTGATGATATGCAGGATTCTTATCTAAAGATACAGTATAGATTGTCAAAGATATAGCAGATTTGTCATCCTTAACGGGTTTAACAAATATGCTTAATTCTATTCGTTTCCCTACAGATGTACTTAACAACTTTTCTCTGTCGATATATTTCTTAGCCTTGATAAATCCCGATTGCAAATCTACACAATCTATGCAGAACTCATTTTCCTGTAAATAGTCTATCGTTTTTTGATGTAAACTATCTTTGGAGATTTCAAACTTTTGCGAATGATGTGTTTGAGCAAACACGCTGCTGACACATATATCCAACAATGCCAAAATGCAGACAAAAAGATATTTGTTATTCATATTGTCTTGATTTTTAGGTGTTCTAATACAATGATGTTATAAATTATTCGATTGCTAATGTTTTACATCATGACAGAAATCTATTCTTGTCCAAAATGCACCATACAAAAATATGATTATATAATCTAATCAAAGAATGTTTTTCTAAGTATTTTCTTATCATCTTTACTTGCCCATAACCTATAATCACTTTCCACAATTCCATGAGACTATCTATTGCAACCTATTTGGACATATAGACTGAAAAACTTAGGTTCACGCTACTCATTTACATGTTTCTACAATCTTAAGCATATCGATGTTGTGTATTTAGGTATTCTATATCTCTGCACAATATTTTTTTCTTGTTAAATTTTTAAGATGCAAAAGAATGATGTTGTAAAATAATTACGGATAAAGGGAATTGAACTTATAATAGGTGATAGTTTACGTGGTTTTATACCGAACTTAATCTCGTAATGAGGATTGATGAAATAAAATTGTTGATTGATAATCTTGTATTCTCCTAAAGCTATTTTTCTAAATGATTCAATGGAACATTGAGTATGTTTTATGCTTAGTAACTCATTTATCGTTTCTTGTTTTTCATGGCATAACCGGAGCAAACCTACATAAAGCAGTTTAGGCAGTAAATGGATGAATGGCAAGTGTGAAGCTAACCAACTTTTACAAATTTGCTGATGTCCTCCAAAAGGCATTTGCCATGCAGGAAAAGACATAAATATAATTCCATCTTTGGATAGAAATTTTTTCAAATCAATAAGGAATTGCTCTTTATTGTCAATATGTTCCAATACATCGTGGCAGATAACTATGTCAAAACAGTTTTCTAAATCATTGATTTTAAACACATCGGATGCGATGAATGTTCCTTTGGCATTAACTTCCTTGAAAAAACGTTTTGCGTCTTTTATTCGGCTTTCAGCTATATCAATCCCAGTTGTGTTACACCCCATTTCTGAAAAAGGCAGCAAGTTGCCGCCATCGCCACATCCTATTTCCAGTATATTCATGCCTGTTTTTATCGCTTTATATGTTTGGATATATGGAATGTAGTATTTCTTACTCGTTGCGGCAAGTTCTTTAAAATACATCGCTCTGTCTGATTGTCTTTTTTGCATCACTATTTCATTTTTTTATAAGCGGTGCAAAATAACCTATAATAAAAAACAAAATTCTTGAAGTATCTCAAGAAATTCGTGAGGTCGTTATTTTTTTGCGTATGTGGCTGACTGTTTCCGGGGTAACCGAAAGATAAGATGCTATATCTTTCAGTGATAGTTTATTTGTTACTTCGGGATACTGTTGGATAAGTCTTAGATATCGTTCTTCGGCTGTATCACAGTGGAGAGAAATCACTCGCTCATAAAATTGAGCATAGAGTTTCTCTGCAACTATGCTTCTCAACCGTAGCGTTTGCATGTCTGTTTCCCAAAAAGCATGTAATGTTTCTAAAGATATAACATAGGCAACGCTATTCGTTGCTGCTTCTATTGTAAGCAATGACGGAATTTTGCATATATAGGAATGATATTCTGCTATATATTCATTTTGAAAAGCAAACCCAATGATATGTTCTGTTCCTCTATTATCCAGCTTGACATAACGGAATAAACCGCTTTTTACGAACCCCACATAAGTGGATTTATCTCCCTCTGTTATGAAAGGTTCTTTTTTCTTGAATGACTTCATTGTTCCGTTCTTAATGACAAATTGTTTTAATAAAGAAAGTTCGGAACTTTCCGTATACAGATTAAAATTTTTCATTATTGCAAAAATAAAACGTTTCTTGATAAGTTTAGTTTGTTTCTTTGTTTATATATCCAAAAACGGACTAAACCTATATCTATTAATAGCTAATCATATATGTACTGACGAAAAGAAAAACAGTATTCTTTTTTCGCCAGTATTATTGGGGGATGATAGGTTAGTAATTTGAGGAAGCTATGAATGCTTTTATTTCTTCCTCGCTTGGAAGTTCTATCATGTACTTCTGTACGAAGATGTTTGGGTCTAATCCGGCAGTGGCATACTTAACCAATGTATCTCCCTTTTCTGTGCAAAGCAGAATACCGATAGGCGGATTGTCATCCGGCTGCATCACTTCCGCCTTGAAAAAGTTTAGATACATATTGAGTTGCGAAGCATACTCATGGCGGAACTTGTCTATCTTCAATTCCACAATAACATGACATTTCAAGATGCGGTGATAGAATACGAGGTCGGCAAAGAAATAGTCCTCATCAATCAAGATACGTTTTTGTCGGGCTTCAAAGCAGAATCCATGCCCCATTTCCAGCAGGAAGTGTTGTAGGTTGTCAAGAATGGATTGCTCCAAGTCGTTTTCTGTTACTAAGGCTCGTTCATTCAATCCTAAGAACTCTAAAGTAACAGGGGTGTTGATAACATCTTTAGGTTGTAATAGGGTTGCTTGTTGCTGGACTAAAGCGGAGAGGGCTTCTTTGTTTTTAGAGAGTCCGCTACGCTCGTAATATAAAGATGCTATTTGTCGTTCCAACTCCTTTACAGACCAGCAGCCACGAATCGTTTCCATTTCATAGAAAGCACGTTTTACAGGGTTCTCAATTCCCGATATAGTATTTAAATGGGTGGAAGATAATCTATTGAATAATCTATCAGCCGGAATCATCCATGTTTCGGTTTGTGGATGTTCTGCTGATAGTTTCCAAACGCCATTTTCAGATTCGGCGGTCGCCAACCGCCGAATTGGTTCGGTGAATTCGGCGGTCAATGACTGCCGAATTTGAATTTGTGATGCAATGTATTGTGAAATAGGCTCTTTCAGTTGTGGATAAACAAGGTATAACCGTCTAAATTCACGAAATCTACGTTCATTCAGACCTTTTGTTTTCAGCCGTTGTTCCAGCTTTTTCAACAATTGTTCACCGTAGGCGGCACGGTCTTCTCCGTTCTGTTCGAACTCCACGATATAGCAACCCATAAGCCAGTTACGGGAAGTAAGGGCAAGGTTTACAGCGTGTGCGGCTTGTGCCTGCAACGTGTTCTGTATTGTACAGATATGTTTTACTAATGCTTCAAAGTTCATAGTCGCAAAGATAAGTCTTTTATGATTAAAACTTTAGTTCGGGTAGGCTGTTTATTGCTTCCTCTTTCAATTTATCCACGGCACGGGTGTATTTCTCCGTATGCTTCAATCCGCTGTGCCCTAAAAGGCTGGCTACCGTCTTGATATTTGCCCCATTGTTCAAAATGTTCACGGCAAATGAATGCCGGGCGCAATGCCAGCTTATATGCTTGTCTATTCCGGCTCTCTTTACCCAACGCTTAACTGATTTGCAACAGCTTTCGTATGTAGGCAAATCGAATATCAAGCAGTTTTTATCTGCCGGAGCTTCACCAATGATAGACAATAGACCGTCGTTTAAAGGAATAACCACACCACTGCTGGCAGAATGTCCCTTGGTCTTGCTTTGTTCAAACTTCAATAACCGATTTGCGTAATCCACATTCCTATAGGTAAGGTCTTTTACATCGCAGAAGCGCAGACCGCAATACAGGCAAAAGATAAACGCTCGTCTGATTGTGGGGTTTTCGTTGTCATAATGACAAGCCATCAGCTTTTGTATTTCTTCGGGCGAAAGCACATCTTTCCGAAGCATCTGGCTATCCACTTTGCAGGTAACATCTTTACAAGGGTCTTTCAGCATTACATCATGCTCTATCGCATAGCGAATAACTTTCTTGAAACGCTGGTAAATGCTTTTAGCACCTTCGCCAATGCTTCGGGATTGCAGATAAGCTACAAACTGTTCCATCATTTCTTTGGTGATGAGTTCCGGTTTAATGCTACATTCATTCATGGGGTACTTCTCTTTCAAGAAGTCTTTGAAACGGCTAAGCGCAATTTGCACCATGCGAATATCTTTCTTGGTATAGCTGTTGATATAGGCTTGAAAGTAGTCCAAGAAATTAACAGCCCTGTCTTTCTTTAAGCGGTAGCCCAACATGCTTTCTTTAAACTCCTGTTCACGCTCTGCACGTATGCGCATGGCAAGTTCCAAAGTTTCCTTGTTCTGTTGCCGTTCCGCAGGGGTACGGGGTTTGTCTATCAGATACAGGCTAAGGTTTTCTTTTCGCCTGTTATGCTTTACTGCAAACTTGGGCTTGCCTTGCATTTTTCCACTATCGTAATACACCTGATTACCGTTTTCATCCAATACGGGCTTTTCCTCTCTACCTAAATAATACTCTAAGTAAAGGCTTATTCTACCGTCCGAGAGCTTATTTTGCTCCAACTTGGGGTTCTCTTTCGTTTTATTTTCTAACTTTGCCATTGTTTAGAGGTTTTATCCCGATTTAGGTACCGTAACCGGGTAATTACACTAAATAGTTGATTTTCTTTTGTTTTCCGATATTGCAAAGGTACAAAAGAAAATGAGATTTCAAAGTGTACTAAAAGTGTACTGAATAACAGAAAACGGGCAAAATAGGGCAAAAATGGAGAAAATAGGAAATACGCAAATAGCTGATAATAAGGAAAATAAATTCTTTTGTTTTCCTATGATTTCTATGGCTTGTACCGGGTCTGGGTACAAGAAAGAAAGCTAAGTATTTGATAATTCAATACTTAGATTTTTCTTTTGCTTGAATTTTCCCCACATTTTCCCCACACGTGCAAAAAATATAGCAGTAAGTCATTATTTCTTTTGGTTGAACGTAGTAAATAAGTTACCTTTGAAAAGAAATAAAGCCTATTAAATAAAAGTAATGGAACAAGGTGTTTGGCAAGAAATAGAACTGTTGTACCAGAAGTTTCAAAAACTTGGTATCAGTGAAGCGGTGGACTATGACAAGTACTACCTTTATTCTCTCATTACCCATTCCACAGCCATAGAAGGCTCAACGTTGACCGAACTTGATACGCAGCTTCTCTTTGACGAGGGAGTAACAGCGAAAGGGAAACCGCTTGTGCATCATCTGATGAATGAAGATTTGAAGCAAGCGTATGAACTTGCCAAAACTGAATCAGGCAGTCTTGTACCTATAACTCCTGCTTTTCTGAAAAGGTTGAATGCAATGTTGATGCGTACTACTGGCAGCGTTCACAGTGTGTTGGGCGGCTCTTTTGATTCTTCTAAAGGAGAGTTCCGTCTATGTGGTGTTACGGCTGGTGTTGGTGGACATTCTTATATGAACTATTTGAAAGTTCCTGCTAAGGCGGATGAACTTTGTGCGATTCTTCAAGAGAAGCAAAAAAAAATGGGAACACTTCGAGAACAATACGAATTGAGCTTTAATGCCCACCTTAATTTAGTAACTATTCATCCGTGGGTGGATGGCAACGGAAGAACGGTTCGATTACTGATGAACTACATCCAATTTTGCTATCACCTTTTTCCGGCCAAAATATTTAAAGAAGATAGAAAAGAATATATTCTTTCCCTGCGCCAATGTCAGAATGAAGAAACTAATCAGCCGTTTTTGGACTTTATGGCAAGGCAGTTGAAGAAATCACTTTCTATAGAAATTGAACGATTCAATGTATCACGAAAGAAAGGGTTTAGTTTTATGTTCTGATACTATATAAAACAAGGATTGCTATTTATGAGTTTATGGTAAACTTGCATGTGGGAAAGTTTGAACATCCATAGAAAGTGCCGTACTTGCCTTTCCTCAAAATGAGATGTCCTCCGCATTGAGGACAAACACCTTGATTTATTAGGCGTGAACTTCTGTATTGCCGAGCCTTTGCGTTATGCTTATGCTGTTTTAGTTTCTCTTTATCAGCGATTATGCGATTCTGGTTAATTGTCTGTATGGCTCAGTTGTAATTCTTGGGGGATTAAGTTTAGTCAATTCCCTTCATGCATATACCTTTGCTGGCTCAGCGGATTTTCCCGGTTGGCAAGCTTTCTTTTAAGCGTATAGCATAGCCGGCCTGAACATGAAGAATTTAACATATGAATCAAACATCTGTCCCCTGATGTTGTCTACTCCGGTTCCCAATCCCTGTATGTGTTTTTGAGCTTCCTAAGCCATTTCATTAGCCGGACCAAGCGTTTTCGTCCTTTCGGTTATGTCCGTCTGTCCGTCGGATTACTACAGTCTCCGGCAGCGGACTGTATAGTCCGTTGCAGTGGACCGTACAGTCTGCTATAGTGGACTGTACAGTCCATTGCCGCAGACTGTAATAATCTTCCGTTCAAAAGACCTTGGCCGACCTTGGGAAACGGCTTATTCTTCCCTTTGTTTGTGATATGATATTTAAATCTCCAAGAATAATAAGTAACCCGATTTTTTTCAAAATATTATGCCCACACACTTTTTGACTTGATCCATTGGAGGACATAACATTATTTTGTGCAAATGAAATGCCGCTTGTATTATTCTCTTCGTACAATGCGAATTACATTTCCCGGCTTTTTACCTAATGTTTCAACCCAATAAGCGGCTTTTCGCTGTGCGGCTTTCATCGCTTCTATCTTTCCTCTGTGGTGATATGCCAATATATCTTTGTTTTCCGGCTCGCCGATACGCATCGTATTAATACTTTTCGTGTCTATGTACTTGATGATTTCATCTATCTGTTTGAAGTCGGTCAGTGTAATGTCCAATTGCTTGGATACTAGAAAGTCTTGCCCTTGCTTTCACCGGTAATCTCCAATCTCCTGTGTACGGATTGCATCCTGCGTAATACCTGCTTCAACAAGGTTCTTCCGCACCCTTTGATCTATGTATTTTGTGATAATGGTAATTGGGTGTGATATTCTTCGGGCTTAGACTTTCCGTCAAACTCTTCCTTGAAGTATTCACGGATTTCAATGAGGTAATGAATTTTGTCCGGTACGATTTCTGTTTCCGATGTGCCGGTCACTTCGACATATCTTCATTAACTTCTTGCGTTTGCGCAGTTAGAACCATAAAGAAGACAATAGCGGATAAAAATAATGTTAGTTTTATGATAGTTGAGTATTTATTTGATTTCAAATTCGGCATATAAGTTGATTTCATCTTTTTCTTGAAGTGAGAATGACTTACTTATACGATACTTCCCTTTTGGAAGATGGTAATATTCACCAATAGGAAATCGAAAACAATATAATAAAGGAGCTTCTTTTTTGCAGCATGCGTCAGCTTTAACATTTAGCTCAAATTTCTCTTGGGGTATACACCATTGTTCTCCATTCCAGATACGTAAACTCCAATCTCGTCCAATCCAAAATCTTTCATTGGTAGGGTTGGTTACAAACACATTGATAACTGCCACATTTTCCCAATATACTTTACTTTCTGTCCACATCTGAAATCCTTGATTTTTATACTTATCTGGTAATTCTTTGGTGTACCATAAATTAAAGTTAGGTGATTCTAATATTACGGTATCTTTATCTGTTTTATTGTTCTCTTCAATTACGATGTTTGTAGAACCGTCAGAGCTGCCGATAATAGCTATTGCATTGTCATCGGTCGCTTTCGGTTGGAAGCGCTTATGTTTATTTGAACAACTCACAATAAATGTACAAAACACAATGATTAGAATGATATTTCCAGCTTTCATAGGGAGATTATTTTACTTCAAACTCTGTATTCATGTATATTTCCAATTGTAATCCTATCTTGTATTTGCCGGGAGATAATTTCCCGGAACTGAATCGTTGTTTGTAATTAGGGTCGGTAATATGACTGACATTCCATGATACAGGTATGGAAAACAACATTGCTTCTCCTGCTTCCAAACGTGCGCAACTCCTCATGTAATCAGATTCATCTCTCGAACCGGAGCGGGTAAGCGGATGTACCATATACAATTCATCCGTTCCTATGCTCGGAAGAAACAGCGGTTGTACCGAAAGATTGGTATGGTTTTCAAACTGTATGCGGATAGAATCGTTATCGGATTCCAATACCCTAAAACTAAAAGCTCCCTGCATCTCTGTCCCTTTCACGGGCTGAATCCCCATGTCTGTCAGGTTGCAATACGTGTAGATATTGGAGAACACGTAAAAGTGAACTTGGTACTTGTTCGGTTTCAGAGCGTCCTTTGGCTTGTGCTCATAAACAAAACCTAGTTTTTTGATAGTATCTGTCTGACAGTATCTGTACTTGCCGTATGGCACAATGGTGTCACCCTGTTCATTCAGATAATAGACGGGAACACCCACCTCCAAATAAGGTTCTGTGGTATGGGCGGTCAGTGTGGCATCGTATCGCATCAAGACAGGGGTATCACAAGTGCTATAACCGATAACTGAAACATCGGTGTGAGGGTTGATAGGAGTTGTCGGACTATCATTCTTGAATAAAACAGGTACAGTCCAAACGGAGTTGCAATATTCACCTTTCCAATAATTGATTGCCGGGGTCCATCGTGGCATGCTTTTTATGATTTGCAATACTTGATTATCCCATTCCGGGATTCCGCAACTTCTCATGGTTTTAGCTTCTGACACTTCTCCGTAGGAATCAATCTGTATTGTGTAAATTCCTCTGATTTGATTTTTGTTGCCCAACATTTTAGGATTGTATCTCAAGTGTTCATTGATGTAGTTGGTAATTGCATACGGATTTCCTTTTTGGAAGTAAGACCCGCTTTCCCATTCTACAAGACACTGTTTCAGTTCTTCTTCTCTAACACTATCCGTTTTTACCCTGTCTTTGTAATGTTGCGGTAAAAATGGTACATACACTGTATAAAAGCATTCCATCCGTTTGCCGTTCTTGTCCCTGCAAGGCAGGCAGTGCGGAAGCTCTTGGGTCAGTCTGATTACCTCTTTATCAAAATCTTTATGAATAGACGTCAGGATATTTATTCCACGAGGCAATCCTAAAGTATCAAGAGAGAACATTACAACGGAATAGCCTGCCACGTTCTTTTCCGGCAACTTTTTGGGGTATTTCATTCGAGAAACAAAATACTTTTCCAAATCGTAATTCCATATTGCCCATCGGGGAGGTTCTATCGTGGATAAATCCTTAATAGGCTCTCCGGTTATTTTAGCAACACCCTTGTTCCAAATGTCCTCTTTGCGCCAAATACTATCCAGGCGTTCTTCGTTCTGCCTTTGTCCTTGAATACTGTTATCTGTTGTACATCTGACAGGTGCAACTTCGATTGTCAAAATCTCCGGCAGATATTGGAGAACCAGCGTACTATCTGTCAGTTCCTGTATGATATAATCTTTTCCCGATTCAAAAACTTTGATTGTATCCTCATGCAAAGAATAGGAATAGCATATTGGGGTTTGTTTTTTATCATATAGAAAACTTTGTTTCCATTCGGCACTACGAAATTCCATTTCTATTGCATATTGTTTGTCTTGGGGTAATTGCACTTTCCATATTTTATTCTCTAATAAAGCAGACATATCTACCGAACTCTTGTCTTGCGCTAAAAGTGGGCTGACAAGATTGAGAGAAAATATAAATAATATGGATAGAAAATGTTTCATAATCAATTATATAAACAATATTCAAATGTTTGCATTGGTAACAGGGTTCCCGCTGTTTATCGGATTGGTGAAAGGGAGCATTTCCTTTCTTTGTCTTATATCAGTCACATCGATAATGTTATTGCTTTCCGGAAGGAGTCATGTCCGTCGTTTATATACGGTTCTTTTGGCTTTGTCCGGCTCCTGTTCCTTTATACTTGTTCTTTGTGGCGTTGAATTTGTAGCGCAAGGTGAGAGTTACCTGTCGGAACTGGGTTATATAATCGCTCATAGTGCGTATTCCGCTGTATATCAATATGTCCGCATCGTCGGTTTCCAAAAGGTTGTTGGCTTGCAGCTGCATGCTCAGCCGGTTATTGAAGAATGCTTTGTATAGAGCCAGCGACACATTGCACGCATCTTTTTGCAGGTATATGTTCTGGTTGTGGCCGCAGGTGGTGTAAACGGCGTTTATATCAAGCAGTATACCGGCAGGCAGCGAGAAGTTGTTGCGCCAGACAAATGTACCGACAGGGTTGTTCAGTGACTTTATGCCGTTGTGGGTTTCGATGGAGAACCACTGCTTGTAGAGCTCTGCCGTGAACTGCGGTTTCCACAGCCCGATGGTGGGCGCCACTGTCAGTGATGCCGTCATGCGGTCGTAGGATTCGGTGTTTACCACTTTCATCAACGAGATGGTGGGATTCTCTTCCGAATAGTTTTCTGATATCTGTATCATGTCGTCTTTCACGCGGCTGTATCCCACGGAGACATTCAGCCATTGGTAAGAGGCGGCCAGTAATATGTTTTGCGTCATGGTCGGAGTCAGGAAAGGGTTTCCTGTCTGATAAGTATAGCGGTTGGCATAATAAGTACTATTCCGCAGGTTGTCATAAGAAGGGCGGGTGATGTCTCCTGCATAACTGAGCTGCACTTGTGTCTTTCCGATGGGGAAGTTGATGTTCAGCGAAGGGAAAATGTTATCGAACTTACGGCTTTGTACATCTATGTGTTTGCCTTTTTCGTAATAGTCGAAGCCTACGTGTTCGTATCGGATGCCTGCCTGTATGCTTACGTTGCCGAAGGAACGGGTGTAGTCTGCAAATATGGAGGCGGCTCCTTCCTTTATCTCGCTGTCGTCATTGGCAAGGATACCTTCCGGATTGAGATAAAGGTTGGTGCGCTTGGTATGAGAGTATTCACCTCCGAACGATAAGTTCCCTTGCCACAGAGGATGTGAGAGTACCAACTTGGCAGCATAAAGCGTGTTGTTGTTTTCGTTCAGGGTATTGATATGGTTTTCATTGTGTTCGTTAATGATTTCCGTTGTGTTTTGTATCTCTTTGGTAGGGCTCCATAGGCCGTCGGCGTTGAAGTCGATATTCCAGTTGCCTGCCTGTCCGTTGTAGTAATAGTTCAGGTTGTGAGTGGTGGAAGGGTTGTGGATAATCATTTGGCTGGAGCTGTTCTCGTAAGGTTGGTTGTCGCACAACACTTGTGTGAGATACCGCCAGTCTTCATGGGTAGACATGTAACGGTCTATGTTGTAGCGTATTCCCATCGAATGCTTTTCATTGAACTGATAGCTCATGGCGAGCGTGCCTTCTATGTTGCTGCGTTTTGTCTTGGCGTATGTGGCATCCATCTTTTGTTGCCATAACTTGTCCAAATAGGTGTCAATGATAATCTGTTGGTTGTTCCCGCCTCGCAATTTGCCGCCGAATAAAGTGCCGGAAAGGTCGAAACCGTTTTTCCGGTAGTTGAAGTTGAACTGGTCATAGATGGTCCAGCCATACGTGCGGCGGTTGCGAGTCACGAGCCGGTTGTCGAAACCGAATCCTTCGCCTTGTGCCTTTTTGGTGAGGATACGGACAACGGCTTTTACGGAAGCGTCGTAGCGTGCTCCCGGGTTGCGTACCACTTCCACGCTCTTTACGTTGTCCGAAGAGAGTTGTTCCAGCTCCGAGCTGCTTCTCACTTTTCTTCCGTTGATGTAGACTTCCGCTGTTCCTCTTCCGAATACATTCACTGCTCCTTCTTCAGCCGAGATACCCGGTATCTTGTCGAGCAGGTCGTTGCCTGTACCGGACTTTTCCAATACGCTGCCCGCAACTGTAGTCACCATCGCATCGCCTTTCAGACGCATTTTGGGTAAGTCGGCTTTTACGGTTACTTCACCCAGTTGATGTGTGTCTGCTGTCAGTCGGATAATCCCCATGTCGGCAGGATTCACCGGTCTGTATATGGTGGTGTATCCGATAGAGGAAATGCGTACTATCTGAGGTTGTGCTGTTGCACTCAGGCTGAATGTTCCGTCGTCTCCGCTTATTGTTCCGCTGACAAAGGCAGAGTCGGGGAGTGATAGCAGTACTACATTGGCGTATGGCATCGGTTCGTTTTTTTCATCTACTAATTTCCCACTGACTGTTTGTGCTGAAAGACCGGTGATGATACTTTGGCAGGCAAGTAGCAAGCATATAATATAAAATGTTTTCATAGTATTAAATGTGTGTTTTATTGTTTTTTTATACGTTTTTTTGGTATGCGATACGTGGACTGCCGTTGTGTGTATAGATAATTCCGCATTCCTCGAAACCGTTTTTCTTCAAGATGTTTTGCATTACATAGTTGTCATGATGTGTGTCTACGCGTATGTTGTGATGCTGCTCAAAGCACCATCGGATGCATTGGTCTGCAATTCCTTTCTCTTTCCCGTTGGAGGCCATGCGGTGAATCACACCGTATGGGGCATCATTCAGCCATTTGCCATTATCGATAACCGCATAGGTAGGGTCTTCTCCGACAATGAAACAGAAGGTTCCTACCGTCTCTCCCTGCTCATTCTCGCATATGTAGCTGTGTCCGTCGGCTATTTCGCGGCGGATGTATTCCTCAGAGGGATAGCCGTTTATCCATTGGTTGGGATTGCCGTGCTCTTGCATGAACTTGCGTGCATAGTCATACATGGCCATTACCGGCTCCAGGTCATTGAGGGTTGTTTTTCTGATTCTCATGCTTTCTTGGTTTATATCGTGTTAAGATTAGCAATTCATTCTGTATACATTGGTCTCTTTCTGTTCAAATCCCATTGTCTGATACAGCTTGTTGGCGGCTGTCCGTTTAGGGTTGGAGGTCAGCATCAGCGCGGGGATGCCTTGCGATTTCACGAAATCGATGGCGTGGCGCACCAACATCTTACTGAGTCCTTTTCCGCGATAAGCTTCGTCTATCACCACATCTTCTATCCATGCTTTTCCGCTGGTGGGGGAATGATAGATTCCGACGGTCAGCATTCCTGCCACCGCTTTGTCATCCAGCAGGAAGAAGAGATGGCTGTTCGCTGACGCGAGTGTATGCCTGAAGGCTTCTTCTGTAAGTTGTATGGGTCGGGTAGTCAGTTGAGTCAGGAATTTCCGGGTGGCTTCCAGATATTCCGGCTTGTATTCCAGTATTTCGATGATTTGAGTCATAAATAAGTCGGTTTTATGTCTATATATATAATAAGGTATAGCCTGCTTTAGGTCCGCGCTTTGAAGACCGGTGCTATTTTTTGTATCTCCGATTCGAAACCGAACCAATAACCATGTTCCGTGTCGGTGCTTACAGGCAGGAAGCAGAGGCGTAGTTCGGGTTTATAGTTGCCATAGATCACTTCCCAATGTTCGGGTGGAATTTGCCGCTTGGTTTTCACGTGTTCTGCCGGAAGTTTCTTGAGTGACATGCCTGCTTCTATCCATGCTATGGAGGCTTGTGTCCGATAGTCGGGATAATATTGTTTGCAATATTCATATAGAACTAATCCGCGTCTCTCCAGACTCATGGGTTGGTCAATGAGATTGGCTTCTGTCAGATAAGCCAGAAATCTATATAGAAAACGCCTGTCGTTCAGTATGAGTTCCCGTGTCAGTTCCTGCCACGCGGGAGTATTATAGAAGGCATCGAGCAAGCGGGACAGTCTGCGTGCTGTTTGCAGTTCGCCTACACTGATTTCTCCGGTTTGCAATACTTCATAAGGCGGAAGGGGAGAGTAGCGGATACCTAATTCGTCTGCCCGGTGGCGCATCTCTGTTCCGGGCAATAGCTTAAGAGATTCCAATTGGATTTCTCCGGCGCGGTATCCCGCAAGGGTATATATGTCTTCAAATATTTCATCCAAGCGATAAAGCGGGAGTCCGGCAATCAGGTCGGCATGGGTTTCCATATTGGATAGTGAGCACAGGAATTTCAATCCTTCCAATGCATCGGAGAGTTTGCCTATTCTTCGGCTTTTCTCTAAAACGGGTTCACGCAGACTTTGAATACCGGCTTCCAGATGAAGGAGTCCTGCCGGTAATTGTCGCAATTCTTTTTTTAGCTCTTCAGACAACAGGGCGGGATGAATTTCCAGATGGAAGCAGATGTCGGGTGAGAACTCCAGAAAAAGTCGGAGAAGTTCTTTGGCGCGGCGCGGATTATAATTGAAGGTGCGGTCGAGCACACGTACATTCTTGATACCGTGGCTGTGAATGATTTGCAGTCTGTGGCGTATGCTTTCGATGGACAGTGTGCGCACCGGTTTTTCTCCTCCGCTTACGCAAAAGGCGCAAGTATTGAAGCAACCGCGTGTGGTCTCCAACTGGACAAAAGGTTTGCTCCAATTAAAGAAACGGCTTTCTTCGGGAGGAACGAGGCCGGAAAAGTTCAGTACGCGGGCTAAACCGTTGTCTTTATATTCTTTTTCGGCGGTCAGATAGCAGAGCCCCGGAATGGTGTTCCACTTCTCAGGCTGTTTCCGGCATGCCAGCCATTGCGGAAACGCTTCTTCTCCCTCTCCTCTGAATACACAGTCGACAAAAGGATTCTTACGCAGAAACTCTTCATTATCTCCCAAAAACTCGGGACCGCCCAAAATGAGACAGGCATCCGGCAGTAATGCCTTTACGCGGGAAGTGATATGCATCAGTTGTTCGTGATTGAACAGCCAGGCGGTGGCTGCAAGTATGTCGGGCCGGCGGCGATAGATTTCATCGACAATCATCCCTACATTTTCATTGATGGTAGCGGATACTATATCCCATTCCACAGAGGTGTCCGAAGCCATTTGTGCATGCAAGGCAGGGAGTGCCAGTGAAGAGTGGGCATACGAACAGTTGAGGTCTATCCAGAGAATCTTCATTCTTAATATTGTTTTCTGTTTGCAAAGATAGCTTTTTTTTTATATCTTGCCTGTGTTTTTAAATAAATACCGTTATGATTAGAAGGGTAGAATTACAAGATGCTAAAGCGATTGCGGCTATTTATAATGAGTATGTAATACATAGTGTGGTTACATTTGATATTGAGCCTGTGCGCGAAGAGGATATGCGTGGTCGGATAGCCGGGATTTCGGCTCATTATCCTTATTTTGTTTGTGAATCAGACGGAAAAGTTGTGGGGTATTGCTATGCTCATCCCTGGAAACAGCGTGTGGCCTACGGACATACGCTGGAGACAACTGTTTACCTTCTTCCCGATTGTGTGGGGAAAGGTATGGGAACCCAACTCATGATGCGTTTGATAGAAGAATGCCGGAGGGAGGGTTACCATGCACTGATAGCTTGTCTGACGGAACCGAATGAAGACAGTACTTCTTTACATACTAAACTGGGATTTCAAAAAGTATCTCATTTTAAGGAGGTTGGACTGAAGTTCGGGCGTTGGCTTGATGTCAGCGATTATGAACTTATCTTATAATCAGTGAACATTTCTATCCAAAAAGGGTTATAGCCATTAAACCTAAAAAAACTGACTATGACTCAAATTAATATTAAAAGGGTATATGAGACTCCTTCGTCCAATGACGGTTATCGGGTATTGGTCGACCGTCTTTGGCCCAGAGGCATGAAACGGGAGTATCTGAAATACGATTATTGGGCAAAAGAACTGACTCCTTCCAATGATTTGCGTAAATGGTTTCATGCTGATGTCGAAAAAAGATGGGGAGCCTTTGCTGATATGTACCAAAAGGAACTGGAACGCTCACATGCTGTTAAAACGTTCATTGATAGGATAAAACCTTATGAAAAGGTTACACTCCTTTATGCTTCGAAGAATCAGGAGCAGAATCATGCGCGTGTATTGGCGCAATATTTAAGCACACTTTTTTAGTTTTTGTGCAAAAAAAAGCTAACTTTGCGACCGTTTTAGGTAAAAAGAAGGATTATGATACAAAAGGTTCTAATCGCCAATCGTGGCGAGATAGCCGTACGTGTAATGCGTTCCTGTAAGGAAATGGGCATTCGCACTGTGGCTGTTTTTTCGGAAGCCGACCGCACAGCGCGGCACGTAATGTATGCAGATGAAGCCTGTCTGATAGGCCCTGCCGCTTCCAAGGATAGTTATCTGAATATAGATAATATTATCAAAGCTGCCAAGCAGCATCATGCCGATGCCATTCATCCCGGCTATGGCTTCTTATCCGAGAATGCAGACTTTGCCCGCCGTTGTAAGGAAGAAGGTATTATTTTTATCGGTCCGGCTGCCGAGACAATGGAGGCGATGGGCGATAAGATTGCTGCCCGTAAACGTATGATTGCAGCCGGTGTACCAGTCGTTCCCGGAACGGAACAGCCGTTACAGAGTGCTGAGGAAGCAGTCCGCATTTGCAATGAGATTGGTTATCCTGTGATGTTGAAGGCTTCAATGGGCGGTGGCGGAAAGGGTATGCGTCTTATTCATAATGAAAATGAGGTAGTGGAAGCTTATAATACTGCCCGTTCGGAATCCATGTCGTCTTTTGGAGATGATACTGTTTATCTGGAGAAGTTTGTGGAAGAACCTCACCATATCGAATTTCAAATTCTGGGTGATAATCATGGCAATGTAGTTCATCTGTTCGACCGCGAATGTTCTGTTCAGCGTCGTAACCAGAAAATAGTGGAAGAAAGTCCTTCACCGTTTCTTACTCCCGAACTTCGTAAGGAGATGGGAGAAAAGGCAGTTGCCGCAGCCAAGGCAGTGAACTATTCGGGTGCAGGAACCATTGAGTTTCTGGTGGACAAGAACCGTAACTTCTATTTCCTTGAAATGAATACCCGCCTTCAGGTGGAACATCCTATTACGGAGGAGGTAGTTGGTGTGGACTTGGTAAAGGAACAAATCCGTATTGCCAATGATGAGGTGTTGCATCTCAGACAGGAAGAGCTGTTTCAGCGCGGCCACGCCATTGAATGCCGTATCTGTGCCGAGGACACGGAAAACAATTTCATGCCTTCGCCGGGTATTATCAAGCAGCTTACTGAACCAAACGGTATCGGTGTCCGTATAGACAGCTATGTGTACGAAGGGTATGAGATACCTATTTATTACGATCCCATGATCGGTAAGTTGATTGTGTGGGCCACCACCCGTCAATATGCCATCGAGCGTATGCGCCGAGTGCTTTATGAATATAAAATTACCGGACTGAAGACTAATCTCAGTTATTTGAAACGTATCATGCATACGCCCGACTTTGTAAAAGGCGAATATAATACGTTGTTTATCGAGAAGAATTCCCGTATGCTGTTGCGCAGTAATGGCAACAACGAAGAAATCGAGAATATTGCCATGATTGCCTCTTACATCGATTATCTGATGAATCTGGAAGAAAACAAGAGTTCACAGTTGCCCGACGGTCGTCCCATCAGCCGTTGGCGTGAGTTCGGTTTGCAGAAGGGAGTATTACGCATCTAAACAAACGGAAAAGAAATATGGAAATACATATAGGAGACCGCATCGCCGATGTAACTTTGGTGAGCAAAGAGGGTAATAAGGTACAGTTCCTTATCGATGGAAAACCATACGATGTGGATATTGTGATGGCTGAGAACGGAAGTTGCTCCATTCTTCACGATGGCAATTCGTTTAATGCCGAGTTGATTCGCGGTGAAGGTGGTAAGAGTTATGACGTGAATATGTTTTATCGCTCTTATCACGTAGATATTGTGGATACGCAGACCAAGTACTTGCGCATGAAGAAGGGTGGAGAAGAGAAACAAGACGATCGGATTATTGCACCCATGCCGGGTAAGGTCGTTAAAATCCCCGTTCAAAAGGGAGACCGCCTTAGTGCGGGAGACATCGTGGTAGTGCTGGAAGCCATGAAGATGCAGAGCAACTACAAAGTAAGTTCGGATTGTGTCGTAAAGGATATTCTGGTGCAGGAGGGCGATGCCGTCAATGCCAATCAGGAGTTGATAATATTGGATATCATAAAAGAAGACTGAAAGAACCATGACAAGAGAAGAAATATACAGCCGGTTTGAGGAACTGGACAAAAAGGCATCGCTGGGTGGCGGTGTGGACAAGATAGAGAAGCAGCATGCACAGGGCAAGATGACTGCCCGCGAACGTATTGAAATGCTCCTTGACAAAGGTACGTTCAATGAACTGGACAAGTTGGTGAACCACCGTTGCACCAATTTCGGTATGGATAAAAAACAGATTGCCGGAGATGGAATGGTGACAGGTTACGGAAAGATAGACGGCCGCCTGGTGTTTGTGTATGCTTACGACTTCACCGCACACGGCGGTTCGCTGAGTGAAACCAATGCAGCCAAGATTGTCAAGGTGCAGGAACTTGCCCTGAAGAACGGTGCGCCTGTTATTGCACTGAACGATTCGGGCGGTGCCCGTATTCAGGAAGGTGTGAACAGTCTTGCCGGTTATGCGTCTATCTTCTATCAGAACACCATCGCTTCGGGTGTTATTCCTCAGATTTCTGCCATCTTGGGTCCTTGTGCGGGTGGTGCCTGCTACTCTCCGGCACTGACCGACTTTATCTTTATGGTGAAAGAGCAAAGCCACATGTTTATTACCGGTCCCGATGTGGTAAAGACGGTGACCAATGAAGAGGTAGGAAAAGAAGAACTGGGTGGCGCTTATACTCACAGTTCCAAGAGTGGTGTCACTCACTTTATGTGTAATAATGAAGAGGAAGCTCTGATGAGTATTCGCGAGTTGTTGAGCTTCTTGCCTTCCAACAATATGGAGGATGCTCCCCTTGCCCCCTGTGCGGATGATATTCATCGCCAGGTAGAAGCACTTCAGACCGTTATTCCCGAAGACCCCAATATGCCTTACGACATCAAAGATATTATCGAACCGGTGCTGGACAACCAGTACTTTTTCGAAGTAATGCCTCATTTTGCCAAGAACGTGGTAGTGGGATTCGGTCGTTTGGGAGGTCGTTCGGTGGGTATCGTTGCCAACCAGCCCGCTTACCTTGCCGGTGTGCTCGATATCGACGCCAGTGACAAGGCTGCTCGCTTCATCCGTTTCTGCGACTGTTTCAATATTCCTTTGATTACTTTTGAGGATGTTCCCGGTTTTCTTCCCGGTACGGTGCAGGAGCACAACGGCATTATTCGCCACGGTGCGAAAATCGTGTATGCATACGCCGAGGCCACAGTTCCCAAAGTAACCCTGATTACCCGTAAGGCATACGGTGGAGCCTATATCGTCATGTCCAGCAAGCCGACAGGTGCTGATGTGAATCTGGCTTATCCACAGGCGGAAATTGCAGTGATGGGTGCCGAGGGTGCAGTAAACATCCTGTATCGTAAATCGACTCCCGAAGAGAAGCAGGAGATAATTAAGGAGTATGAGAATAAGTTCTCCAATCCCTACCGTGCAGCCGAACGCGGTTTGATTGATGAAGTAATTATGCCGCGCGATACAAGATATAAACTGGCTCAGGCTTTGGATATGTGTCACAACAAAAACCAAAGTAATCCTCCCAAAAAGCATGGCAATATGCCGTTGTAATGAAAGTGCCTTCTTTTATACTTTAGAGTGTTAATAATATGAAGTGAATCCCATTTTGCTGTCTCTATGCAAGAAGACGGTAAAATGGGATTCTTTGGTATTGTTATATTTGCCGGGAGCCGGCGATGAAGAAAGTCTACTCTTTTAACCACCGGTTTATGAGTGTCATGATCTCTTCTTGTGTTTTTTTATCGAAGCTGCCGATACGCGTGCGGTGACTGCCACCGGGTAATGTATATACCTTGATATTTTCTTTTTCTTCCAGCCAGGTTACGCCCGATGCAGTCCATGGATCATCTCCTCCATAGATATAAATCATTTTCGGGTCGTTTTTCTTCAAGAATTTCACCGTTTTCTTATAGAGCGTATCATCAAAACTGAGGTGCTGCAAATCGGCCGGAAGCATAACCCGGTACATATAGTTTTTGCTACTTTTGATAGTGAGATATTTTTCAAAAGGCTTGGTGTCATATCCATAATACCCTAATTCCTTGGCTGCTTGTACATTAAAAGAAGGATAGGGGGATTGCTCCGAAAAATAATCAGGCTCACAGATAGCGATGAAGTGGTTGAAGATAGTTTGATTGTCGGCTTTGGGTGAAGGTATCTTAGTGACGGAAGTGCCCCATTGCCATAATGCGAAGGAATATTCCAGCACATTGAAATCATAGATTTCTGTAATGGGTACACGGAAAGTATATCCTTTGTTTAAACAATATCTCTCGAACATAGGCAGTAACTCAGCCTTTCTTTTTAATACTTCCAATTGGAATTCTTTTACTTTTTCCCGATTTTGGGCTGTGGAGACTGTTTCGGCAATGAAAGGTTCATGGCGCCCGTCTTCCAGTGATTTGTTGAGGGGAGCTACATAAGGAACGGAGAAATCAACATCGTCAGGGAAGTAGGCACGATAGAACATGGTGGTTTGTCCTCCTTTACTGATTCCTGTCGAAATCCATTTTTGAGGATAAAGTTGCTTAAAGGTGGTGGTGACGTGATGTAAGTCATACAGGGAGTTTTCTACGGTCAGGTAATCCCAGTTGCAAGGGTCAGGCATGGATGCATCAAAATAACGGTATTCCACAAATACCAGATTGGCGTTTAATCGTTTGGAGAGCTCTTCCTGATATCGTGGTGCTAACGCATAAGTGGCGGCATATCCTTCGGTTACCAAGATAGTAGGACGGTCAAAACCAATATGACCTAAGATGATTCGTTGTTTGAAACTACCGGCTTCCGGGTGTTTAGGATCGAGCAATTGCTCGATGAACAAAACATATTTTTCGGGATATGCATTGCTTTCGAGCGGCTTAATGTCGGTAATTCCCGGAAGACTTTGGAGCTTTTTTAGCAGCTCGGTAGGATTGTTTTCTGCATGGATGAACTCTAATGGCAGTAGCAGAATACATACTGTCCATATAAAAAGAGAGATAGTGTGTTTCATAATTCTTTTCTGATAAAATAAGCTAATAGGCAACAAAAGTAGCGTTTTATTTCGATATTGTTCTTCAATCTTTTATCTTTGTGTAACTTAACAACCTAGAAATAATATGTTTTTTCTTTGCAGACTATGGATATGGTGTAAACGCTTCCGTCATCGTTGTGGTTACGGCGTGCACTCCCCGTCCGATTTTTTTTTGATAACTTCCATTATTTATGAGAGATCTCCTTACTATGCATACCGGACATTGAAGAAAAGGGGCTTTTCAAATTATCTGCCTCACTATCGGCGCAAAGTGAACCGTTTGCTGTTCAGATTGGTTAATTATTTCAGACCGAAATCATTGATAGAAGTGGGGATTGGTAATGGAGCATCCATCAGTTATATGCGTGCGGCAAGCCGCACTATGGACTCTGTTACGCTGAAGGGAAGAGACCGGGATAAAACGTTGCTGCAACTGACCAAAAAGTTGGAAGAACTGAAAAGCGTCGATTGTCTGCACATTGCACATACTCCTTTCTATCAAGAGGTGTTTGAAGAGGCGTTGCCTTATGTGCAGCCCGACAGTTGGTTTATCATCGGAGGAATTTACGAATCACAAGAGAAGCGCAAATGGTGGAAAGAGGTGGTTGCTGACGAACGAGTCGGTATTACTTTTGATTTATATGATATTGGTCTGGTATTTTTTAATAAGAATCGTTATAAACAGCATTATATAGTCAACTTTTTATAAATATGACCATGAAAAAAAGTATGATATACACGAAGACAGGCGATAAGGGCACCACCTCATTGGTAGGAGGAGTTCGTGTGTCTAAGACTCACATACGCTTGGAAGCTTATGGAACAGTCGATGAATTGAATTCCTATCTGGGTCTTTTGCAAACATATTTGACAGAAGAGGCCGATAAAAGGTTGGTGGCCCATGTACAGAATAAGTTGTTTTCCGTTGGTTCCTATTTGGCAACCGATCAGAGCCAGACTGAATTGCGCATGGAGAGCCGTATAAATGACAAAGATATTACATTGTTGGAACAAGCTATCGATGAAATAGACAATGCACTTACTCCTCTTCATGCCTTTATTCTGCCGGGAGGAGCGCGTGGGGCTGCTGTTTGTCATATATGCCGTACGGTGTGTCGGAGGGCTGAGCGTCGTATATTGGCATTGGCGGGAGAATGTGAGATAGAGGCTCGTGTTACAGCTTTTGTCAATAGATTGTCGGATTATCTGTTCATTTTGGCACGGAAGTTGAACTATCTTGCAAAAAAGGAAGAAATTTTTTGGGATAAAAGTTGCAAATGAAATAATTTATTATACTTTTGCGGCTAAATAGAGAAAGAAAGAAAAGTATTTACTTTAAAAATAAGATAACTATGTACTGGACATTAGAATTGGCCTCGAAGTTGGAAGATGCTCCCTGGCCTGCTACAAAGGATGAGTTGATTGACTATGCAATGCGTTCGGGTGCTCCGTTGGAAGTAATCGAAAACTTGCAGGAGATGGAGGATGAAGGCGAAATCTATGAAAGTATAGAGGATATTTGGCCGGATTATCCGAGCAAAGAAGATTTCTTCTTTAACGAAGAAGAGTATTAGTCGGTCTCGAATAGACTAAACAATTAAATATCAGCGCGATGAACAATGAAAATTTGTTTATCGCGCTGGTGTTTTATGGCCTTATATAGTATAGCTTGTTTGGCTAAATTGCGGTTTTGTGACAACATCCGATTTGTCTTGGGATGGTTACAGACCTGATGAAAAGGAAGAAGCGTATCGTAGAAGGTGTCTGATACATGCTTTTAAGGTCGTAAATACTTGTACTAGGAAAAATATAGGAGATAATCGGATGTAAATACTTAAGAGTATTCTTGTTTTCTTTCCTCATTTTGTTGGGGAAGTGAAGTGTTATCACTATTTTTGCATAATGCTGCGAGAATTTCCTTAGCAGTGATATTTGGAATTAAATGAAAAGATTAGATACATATCCGGCAAGGCCATTTATCAAGTGGGTTGGAGGGAAAACTCAACTTCTTGATGATATTAAAAATTCTCTTCCTCGTGATTTATCACAGAGGGCTGGAATGACTTATGTCGAACCATTTGTTGGCGGTGGTGCTGTGTTGTTTTGGATTTTACAAGAATACCCAAACATTACACGAGCCATAATTAATGATATAAATGCAAAGCTAATCTGTACATATCAAGTAGTAAAATACGATGTCGAAAATCTAATCATAGAATTGACTCGACTACAAGCTGAATATCTTCAGCTTGATGAAATTGCGAGGAAAAAGTATTTTCTTGCTCAACGTGAACATTTTAATGAAAATGATAAAACGGATATTGAAACGGCTGCATTATTCATATTCTTGAATCGCACTTGTTTTAATGGACTATATCGTGTAAATTCTAAAGGTAAGTTTAATGTTCCACACGGGAGATATTCAAATCCGAAAATCTGTGACGAGGAAACATTAAGAGCTGATTCTGCAGTCCTCCAGCGAGTTGAAATTCTGTGCGGCGATTTTGCACAAACAGATAAATATGCCGGTGATAATGTTTTGTATTATTTCGACCCACCATATCGTCCTATAACAAAAACGTCTGCATTTACCTCTTATTCAAAAGATGGTTTTGATGATACTGAACAGATGCGTCTTCGTGATTTCTGCTCTAAAATTGCAAAACATCAGTCTTTGTTTGTGGCAAGTAATTCCGATCCACTAAATGCGGATAATGGAGATGATTTTTTCGATCGCCTTTATAAGATGTTTTCCATTAGACGCGTTTCTGCTTCAAGGATGATAAATTCGAGGGGAAATGGGCGTGGCGCTATTTCTGAAATAATGATTTCAAATGTTGCTAATGCTTACTGATATGAGAAACTTTGATACTTGGCTTGCGGAGCTCAGACCTTCCATTGCCGACTATAAATATTATGTTGATTTCGATAAAGTATTTAATAATGTGGAAGCTATTAAAATTCCACTTAACATATTGAACTCTCTTATTGGCTCGAAGAATATTGAAGATGACTTTAAAAACATCTTGATACAATATCCTGAGACATTGAGGTGTATTCCTATTCTTTTAGCTAAGCGTGAGCTTGATATTATGGCTATGGATGAAGAGGGACAGATTGATTTTCATTTTGACAAGCCAAATTGTACAAATGAAGATTACGTAAAATTTATGCGAAAGACGGGCCTTTTTGATTTGATAGAGAATCATATTGTCAACAATCTTGTGGATTACGTAACAGGTATAGAAACCGGTCTTGATTCAAACGGACGCAAGAATCGAGGAGGTCATTTAATGGAAAATCTTGTAGAGAACTTTCTTTGCAAAGCCGGTCTCGTCAAAGGCGTTGGCTATTTCAAGGAAATGTATATCCGTGAAATTGAAGCTAAATGGGGAATTGACTTGTCATCAATTTCCAATAATGGTGGTGCGGAGAAACGATTTGATTTTGTCGTAAAAGGAGGGAATACCATTTACGGATTAGAGACAAACTTTTATACAAGCAGTGGTTCCAAATTGAATGAAACAGCACGCAGTTATAAAACCATCACCATGGAGACCAAAGACTTGGGATATTTCAAATTTGTCTGGTTTACCGATGGTTGCGGTTGGCGCAGTGCAAAGAATAATCTGAAAGAAACCTTTGATGTTCTGGAACATCTGTACAATATTGCAGACCTTGAAAACGGAATAATATCAAAAGCTCTTATCTAAATGCCAATTGCTTACTATAGATCAGATAACAAGGATTTTACTCTTTTGAAAGGAGATTGTATCGAACTTTTAAATTCGTTTGATTTTAAGTTTGATATGATTTTTGCAGATCCTCCTTACCATCTTTCAAATGGAGGCATAAGCGTTCAGAGTGGAAAAATGGTTTCTGTCAATAAAGGCGACTGGGACAAGTCCAACGGATATGAAGAGGATTATCAGTTTGATAAATCTTGGATTGCAGCCTGTCGGGATAAATTAAAAAGCAATGGTACAATTTGGATAAGTGGTACTTATCACAATATCTTTTCAGTTGCCCGATGCCTTACGGAATTGGGCTTCAAAATATTGAATTGCATCACTTGGGAGAAAATAAATCCACCACCAAATCTCTCATGTAAATATTTTACTTATTCTGCGGAGTATATTCTTTGGGCTCGTAAAGAGTCCAAAGTCCCCCATTTTTTCAATTATGAGTTAATGAAAAAGATCAATGGCGGCACTCAGATGCGTGATGTTTGGAGACTGCCAGCAATCGCTCCGTGGGAAAAATCGTGTGGGAAGCACCCTACACAAAAGCCACTCTGCGTTCTGTCGCGAATCATTCAGGCATCCACGTTTCCTGGCGCATGGGTTTTAGATCCATTTACTGGCAGTAGTACAACAGGTATTGCTTCGAATCTTTTGGGACGTCGTTTTCTTGGTATAGATCAAAATGAAGAATTCTTGGAACTGAGTAAAGCCCGCCGAGAGGAAATTAACGACACTTCAAAATGTACGTTGTATTTGGAAAAACTTCAAAAGCAAGCACAACTATTTGAGGACAAGGAAATCTCTGTCCTCAATGAACCTCTTATAGAATACGGTCAGGATTTGCCTTTCTAATATTGACGATTGGGAGCAGACTCAGGTATGTAATAGGTTTTACCAAAGTTGAGATAATCCTTCATATAGCATTGCACGTCCGCTTCTATTCCAATAAGTTACATCTTGTTCAATAAATAGCCACTTTAGGGATTTGAAAATGATTTCAACAGAATGCCCTGTAGTGAATGAGTAATCTTTATATTCTAAATCGTTAATTGGTTGACAGTTGTATGTTTTATCCAAAAGTGTTTTTAGACGATCGAATTCAATAGTGTTCTCAAGTTTCTTCCTGGCTAGATCATTCTTTATATCATCATGGCTTGGACGGTTACCTGTTGAAATAATGTTGTCGTGCTTTCCATATCGAAATTGAGTATCCTCAATCCTTACCTCAAAGTCAACCCCTTTGTTTAGCGCTGTAGGTCGTTTTAGATAAATGCGTTTATTATTTTGCAGAGTTTCTACAAAATAATAATATTCCGTAACCGACTTGGTCGTACCAGGTTGTTCTTTTAAAAATTCTTCAATAAGTTGTTTGCGATAAGAAGCCTTATCTGTAGCAACAATATTAAGTGTGATGTTCGTAGCCATATTATTGTAAAAGTTCTTGTATCTGAATGTTCAGTGCTTTAGCAATTTTCTCAATATTGCAGAGTGTGATATTCTTTTCAGCACGTTCTATCATGCCAATATATGTTCGGTGTACTCCAGCTAGTTCCGCCAGTTTTTCTTGAGATAAGTCTTGGCTTATTCGATATTTCTGTACATTCTTGCCAAATAGGAGCAGAATCGGTTCTTTACTCATTGATAAATAGCTATTGTTTTGTACTCTATTAATTTATTGCAAAGTTATCGATGCTAACTAAAGTCATCAACATACTATAATTAGCAAATAGTGTTTATTGTATCCATAATGGTGTAACTCATCAGAAAGGTAGCTTAAATAAAACTATCGCCTCGGTTATTAAACTGATAGAGAATCATGTTTCTGTTCAAATAAGTCGCCCAATACTTAAAAAATAATGTTAACTCATATCAAGAAGTTAAGTAATGGCTACAAAACAGAATATATCCATTGGTGTTGATTACTCTATTATAGCGCAATATAATCATAATAAGAACAATATAAATTGTCGATTATCAACAGAAGATCTACAGTATGTAATTTCAGAACAATTTAGTAGTGATTCTTTTGTTCGTGAAGAGTTCGAAAAGGAAATAACTGGAAGAAGAAAGAAAACGAACAATGATTATATTTGTAGTGTATGTAATTCTTCTATTTGTATTGGACTGAATGGGATGTCTTTCCTTGCGTTGGATAGTCAAGTAAAATTCTAGGTAATATTAAATCTCAGAGTCTTCAAGATGTATGGATGAAGTCAGAAGCAGTAAAACAGCTGAGAACAATTAAGTTTATTGACTTTACCAATTGTAGAAATTGTAGTTCAGAAGATTTTGCACCATTTGTATGGTAAGGAACTCTAATGAAAATTCTTCTGGTAATCCATTTGAGTTAAGTCAGTATTTTGTGATATGGAAAAAATAAAAAGGATAAGCACTACCGGGGTGGTGTGATGAAGGGGCTGTCCAAAAAGTGGATGGCCCCTTTTGTTATTGTTTATCCTACATCGGCTCTCCATGATATTTGTAGAACGGCGGGAACTCTTAAGTCATTTTCCCGGTCGGGTTAAGGTTTTCCTTTCTTTGGACTAAGCCATTTTATAAGGTCGGTTATTACGTCCCATTACAGCAGGACGTATGTCCCATTGCGGTAGAACGTAATAATTCACGGATTAAAATGCCTTAGCTGTCGGCAAGGAACAGCTTAACCTTTCTATGTTTCTGCCCTGTGCTTATTTACTTTGTTTCTATCCTGATTACTGATTCTCATTTTTTATCCTTATCTTTGCAATGTAAACTAAAAATAGACGAACATGAAAAAGATTATTAGTGTATTTATGGTAGCTGTATGTTTGATGATGGCTGCTCCTGTTCAAGCTCAGTTACACTTTGGTGTGAAGGGTGGTTTGAACCTGTCAAAAGCAAGCTTTTCAAAGGATGCCTTGAAAGGTGATAACCAGACCGGTTGGTTTATTGGTCCTATGGCTGAGTTCACATTGCCTATTATCGGGGTGGGAGCTGACATCGCTGCTTTGTATTCACAAACGGAATTGGCTGCCAAAGGATATGATACAGATGCTAAATTGAAAACGTTTGAAATTCCTGTGAATTTGAAATGGTCATTTGGATTGGGAAGTATGCTGGGTGCTTATATTGCTGCCGGCCCGCAGTTTGGCTTTAATATCGGTAATAAAAAAGGCTTTATGGATTATGAGTTGAAGAAGAATAATACAACTTTCAATGTAGGTGCGGGTGTGAAGTTGATTCGTCATATACAGATAGGCGTAAATTATAACTTTGCTTTAAGCCATACGGCTACTATCGAGACCACGAATGAAGAAGTCATTAAGATTAAGAACAATACCTGGCAAGTATCACTTGCGTATCTGTTCTAAGCAAGTTCATTTAATAAAAGATAAAAAGGAGGCATTCTTTACTGAGTGTCTCCTTTTTTGTAATTTTGCGGTATGAAAAAATATGTAGATGTCATAGTGCCGTTGCCTATTGCCGGTCAGTACACTTATTCGCTTCCGGCAGAAATGGAGGAGAAAGTACAGATAGGGTGTAGGGTTGTAGTACCGTTTGGACGGAAGAAATTCTATACGGCTATTGTCACCAATGTGCATTATGCAGCTCCCGAAGGTTATGAGACAAAGGATATAGAAGAGGTGCTTGACTCAACTCCTGTATTGCTGCCTAAACAGTTTGAATTTTGGGAGTGGCTGGCTTCTTATTATCTCTGTACATTGGGAGATGTTTATAAGGCTGCCATTCCGTCCGGCATGAAGTTGGAAAGTGAGACTTTGGTGGTGTATAACCCGGACTTTGAAGCATCGGCTTCGCTTCCCGAAAAGGAACAGAAAATATTAGACTTGTTGAGTAATGACACAGAACAATGTGTCACCCAACTGGAAAAGGCAAGCGGGATGAAAAATATTCTTCCGGTCATTAAGTCATTGCTTGACAAGGAAGCTATTTACGTGAAGGAGGAATTAAAGCGTAATTATAAACCTCGTACGGAAGCGCGTGTAAAATTGGCAGACTCCGGTATGGATGAAGCCCGGTTACAGCAACTTTTCAATGATTTGGGACGTGCTCCCAAACAATTGGCACTGTTGATGAAATATATAGAGCTTTCCGGTTGGGTATCGCGTGAAACTACCTTAAAGGAAGTCACTAAGAAAACTTTATTGGAGAAGGCAGGTGGTTCTGCCGCCATTCTTAACGGGCTGGTAGAAAAAGGAGTGTTTGAAATCTATTATCAGGAAATAGGGCGTCTGGATAAAGGTATGCTGAAGACAACGGATATCAATCCGCTGAACCCGGCACAGCAACAGGCCTATCAGTCTGTTCTCCAATGTTTCAGAGAAAAGAATGTCTGTCTGCTGCACGGAGTAACTTCCAGCGGCAAGACCGAAATATATATTCATCTTATTCAAGAGGTGCTGAAAGCGGGCAAACAAGTGCTCTATCTATTGCCGGAGATTGCTTTGACTACTCAGATAACCGAACGTCTGAAGCGGGTATTCGGCCATCGTCTCGGCATTTACCATTCTAAGTTTCCGGATGCCGAACGTGTGGAAATCTGGCAGAAGCAGTTGGGAGACGAAGAATATGATGTGATATTGGGGGTTCGTTCTTCCATTTTTCTTCCTTTCAAGAACTTGGGATTGGTAATCGTAGATGAAGAGCATGAAAATACATATAAGCAACAAGACCCGGCTCCCCGTTATCATGCCCGCAATTCGTCTATTATGCTGGCATCGATGTTTGGTGCTAAAGTTCTTTTAGGTACAGCCACTCCCTGTGTGGAGAGTTATTTCAATGCGATATCGGGTAAATACGGATTTGTAGAATTGAAGGAACGCTATCAAGATATTCAGCTTCCTCATATCGAATTGGTGGATATTAAAGAACTTGCTCATCAAAAAAGGATGCAGGGACCTTTTTCTCCTCGCTTGGTCAAAGAAATTAAAGAGGCATTGGAACGTAAAGAGCAGGTGATTTTGTTTCAAAATCGTCGTGGCTTTGCTCCGATGATAGAATGTCATACTTGCGGCTGGGTTCCGAAGTGTAAGAATTGTGATGTGAGCCTTACTTATCATAAGGGATTAAACCAACTGACCTGTCATTATTGCGGATATACGTATCAGGTACCCCGTTCGTGCCCTGCCTGTGGTAGTGTGGAGCTGATGAATCGGGGGTTCGGAACGGAACGTATTGAAGATGATATTAAACTGATTTTTCCCGAAGCGAGAGTTGCCCGGATGGATTTGGATACTACCCGAACCCGAACGGCATACGAGAAGATAATCGCTGATTTTGAACAGGGTAAGACAGATATATTGATTGGTACGCAGATGGTTTCAAAGGGATTGGACTTTGACCATGTCAGCGTGGTAGGTATACTGAATGCCGATACGATGTTGAACTACCCGGACTTCCGCAGCCATGAGCGTGCTTTCCAGCTGATGGCACAGGTGGCGGGACGTGCCGGAAGAAAGAACAGGCAAGGGTTGGTGATTTTGCAGACAAAGTCTCCTGACTTGCCGGTGATTCGCCAGGTGATATCGAATGATTATGAACAACTTTATTATGACCAGTCGGCAGAACGGCAGATATTCAAGTATCCGCCTTATTACCGTCTCATTTATGTTTATCTGAAACATCGGAAAGAAGATGTGCTTGATATGGCGGCGGATGCAATGGCTGCACAACTTCGTTCCGGTTTGGGAAGTCGTGTGTTGGGCCCGGATAAACCACCGGTAGCCCGTATTCAAACCTTATTTATTAAAAAGATTATGGTTAAAGTGGAACAGACCGCTTCGATAGCGAAAGTGCGCGATTATTTGCTTGTCGTGCAACGTGCAATTATTGAAGACGAGCGTTTTCGTTCCCTATTAGTATATTATGATGTAGATCCACAGTAATTATGAAAATAGAATTAGATGTGCATACCCATACCATTGCCAGCGGGCATGCATTCAGTACTTTACAGGAGATGGCACAGGCTGCTGCCGGCAAGGGTTTGAAATTGTTGGGAATAACGGAGCATTCTCCCGGTGTTCCGGGAAGCTGTAATCCCATTTATTTTAGAAATCTGCATGTTGTTCCCCGACAGATGTACGGCATCGAATTGTTATTGGGGGCAGAGATTAACATTCTTGACGGGGAGGGAAATCTTGATATGGATGAGAACTGTATGAGAATGTTGGATATTCGTATTGCCGGTATTCATTCTTTATGTTATAGTTATGGCACGGTAGACGAAAATACGCATGGGATGGTGAAGGCAGTCAGTAATCCTTTTATTCATATTATCAGTCACCCCGGAGATGGTACGGCCGAATTAAATTTCGAGCCTATTGTATTGGCGGCAAAAGAACATCATACCCTGTTGGAGATAAATAACAGTTCTTTAAAACCAACACGCAATAAGCCGAATGCCCGGGAGAACAACCTTTCTATCCTGCGGCTGTGTAAACGATATGAGGTGCCGGTGATTCTGGGAAGCGATGCACATATTTCATTTGATATTGCCCGATATGATTATTTGTATGACTTGTTGCAACTTACCGAGTTCCCGGAGTCACTGATTATGAATCGTGATGTGAAATCGTTTAAAGAATATCTTTGTTTGTAGAACTGTATGAAGAAAATACTTTTTGTTTGCCTCGGCAATATTTGCCGTTCCTCTTCCGCAGAAGAAGTTATGCGTACTTTAATTAGAAAAGAAGGTCTGGAGAGAGAAATAGAAGTTGATTCTGCCGGTATCTTGAGTTATCATCAAGGAGAACTGCCTGATAGCCGTATGCGTATGCATGCTTCTCGTCGGGGATACAATCTGACTCATCGTTCCCGCCCTGTCTGTACAGATGATTTTTATCACTTTGATATGATTATCGGTATGGACGACCGCAATATAGAGGATTTGATGGAACGGGCGCCTGATTTGGAAACAGAGAAGAAAATCCGCCGGATGACAGACTATTGTCGGGTGAAGATGGTGGATTATGTACCCGATCCTTATTATGGAGGGGCGCAAGGTTTCGAGAATGTATTGGATATTCTGGAAGACGCTTGCGCCGGACTGCTTGAAAGTATTCGTGCTATTTCTTCAACTCAGGATAACTGATTCGAGTGTGATACATCGTTTTCAGTTTTTCCTTAAACAGCGCTTTCACTAAGGCGATATCTTTGAAAGTGATAGGACATTCTTTGAAAAATCCTTCTGCAACTTGCGCGTCGATGATTTTGTCTACTAAGGTTCCTATACTTTCTTCTGTATATTCGGGCAGGCTTCGTGAAGCAGCTTCTACGGAGTCGGCCATCATTAGGATGGCTTGCTCCTTGGTGAATGGGTTGGGACCCGGATAACGGAATTTTTCGGCATCCACTTCTTCGTCAGGGTGCTCATTTTTATAGGAAATGTAGAAGTACTTAGTCAGTCCTCTTCCATGATGCGTGCTGATAAAGTCTTTAATGACTTTAGGCAGATTATGTTTCTCGGCAAGCTTTAAGCCATCTGTGATATGGCTGATGATAACTTGCGCACTTTGTTCATAGTTGAGGCTTTTATGCGGATTTACTCCCGACTGGTTCTCGGTGAAGAAGGCGGGGTTTACCATTTTACCTATATCATGGTAAAGCGCTCCTGTACGAACCAACTGGCTTTTTGCACCGATTTTATTGGCTGCTTCTGCTGCCAGATTAGCCATCTGAAGGGAGTGTTGGAAGGTGCCCGGAGCTATTTCCGACATCTCGCGTAGCAAGCTGTTGTTGATATTGGAAAGCTCTACCAGCGTAACATTGGAAGTAAAGCCGAAAGTCTTTTCCAAAATAAACAGCAGCGGATAAGCAAACAGCAGTAGAATGCCATTTATCATAAAGTAGATATACATACGTGTATTCAGCTTGGTCAAATCATCTTCGTGAATCAGCTCAAAAGCAAAATACAACAATGCATAACTGGCAAAAACCACCAAAGCCGTTCGCAGAAGTTGCGAGCGTTGTGATAATTCGCGTAAGCTATAGATAGATACCATGCCCGCCACCACCTGCAAGAGAATAAACTCATGAGGGAAACGCAATGTGATGGAACAGAGCAGGATGATGGTGACGTGAGCCATGAATGCCGTTCGCGAGTCAAGAAAGATACGCACTATAATCGGTATCATCGCAAAAGGAACGATATAAATACTGGATAGACTTTGCGATACCATGACGGAGGCGATAACCGGAAATAGCACTATCAGTGCGAAAAGCAAACTTAAACTGCCTTTGCGCTCATAATAATCGGCACGGAACAAATCCAAATAGACCATGAAGCAAAACAGGAAGATGCCGACATAGAGTATTTGTCCGGCCAGTGTCAGCCGTTTCTCTTGTAAAGAATCACTGCGCTTTTCCCATTCTTTTCGTAAAGACTCTAATATATTGTAGGTCTGTTCGTTTACAATTTCTCCGCGGTCTATAATTTTTTGACCGTTTAAGACAAAACCGTTTGCATAGGAAATATTGGATAGCAGGTCTTTCTGTGCTGCTTCAGATTTGGCTTCGTCATAAATAAGATTTGGAGTAATATAATTATTTAAGTTGCACTGCTGCAAAACCTTCTTCTTGTAATGGGTGGTATCGGCGTTCAGCAGGTATTCATAAGCATCTTTTACAGTATATAACTGACCGACCGGCCGACTTGTGGCCGTATTCTGTTCTACCGTTCGTATGGCAGTGATGCTGTCCTCTTCCATTCGGGTGAGGTCATTACCGGCAATAATTCCATTTCTATACATCTCTTTCAGCATGCGCTCTATGTATCTTATATAATCTGTGCCGGGCAAGGAATGGCGAAGTGTTTTGTTATAGTCTTCTCTCAGTCTCTCAATCATCTCTTTTTCCACATTCTTTTCTATATGGAAATAGGGCTGGTAAGTAGCAAGAATACTATCCTGTTCTTTTTGCACCTGCATGTCATTTTTATAAATGGGGAAATCGAACGATGCTTGTAATAGTCCGTACTTCCATGGTTTGTTGATGTCAAATTGATAGTTAAATTTGCCTTCATTGGGCAAAAAATAAACTATAACTGACACTGTGGCAATGAAAATGAGGCTTTTATACAGCAAATCTTTATATGAAAACCGTTTACCGGTCTTTAAACTTTTCATAATCGTATATTTTTGCGCGCAAAATACGAAAAAATCGGGAAATTTAGATTAATTTTGCGGCGTATTTTATATAAAACAACAATGTCAGAAAGAAAAGTAAGAGTTCGTTTTGCTCCGAGTCCAACGGGAGCGTTGCATATTGGTGGTGTGCGCACTGCTTTGTATAACTACCTGTTTGCTCGTCAGCACGGTGGAGATTTAATTTTCCGTATAGAAGATACCGATTCAAATCGTTTTGTTCCGGGAGCGGAAGAATACATTATCGAATCGTTCAAGTGGTTGGGGATTACGTTTGATGAAGGCGTAAGTTTTGGTGGTAATTTCGGGCCGTATCGTCAGTCTGAACGTCGCGATATTTATAAAAAATATGTGCAAGTCTTGTTGGATAACGACAAAGCTTATATTGCTTTTGATACTCCTGAAGAGTTGGATGCGAAACGTAAGGAGATTCCTAACTTTCAGTATGATGCTTCAACCCGTATGACCATGCGCAACTCTTTGACAATGTCGAAAGAAGAAGTTGATGCATTGGTAGCAGAAGGAAAACAGTATGTGGTACGTTTTAAGATAGAACCTAATGAAGATGTTCATGTACATGATATTATTCGTGGTGAAGTGGTGATAAATTCGTCCATTCTTGATGATAAAGTATTATATAAATCTGCAGATGAGTTGCCTACTTATCATTTGGCAAATATCGTGGATGATCATTTAATGGAAGTCTCTCACGTTATTCGTGGAGAGGAATGGTTGCCTTCTGCTCCTTTACATGTATTGTTATACCGTGCTTTCGGTTGGGAAGATACGATGCCTGAATTCGCTCACCTGCCGTTATTGTTGAAGCCGGATGGAAATGGAAAGCTGAGTAAGCGTGACGGTGACCGTCTTGGTTTCCCCGTATTCCCATTGGAATGGCATGATCCTAAAACCGGAGAAGTATCATCCGGATATCGCGAGTCGGGATATTTGCCTGAAGCTGTTATCAATTTCCTTGCTTTGTTGGGATGGAATCCGGGTAATGACCAAGAAATCATGTCATTGGATGAATTGGTGCAATTGTTTAACTTAAGCCATTGCAGTAAGGCCGGTGCAAAATTTGATTTTGAAAAAGGAAAGTGGTTTAATCACGAATATATATTGAAGAAAGACAATGCTGAAATAGCGGCTTTGTTTATGCCTGTCCTGAAAGAAAACGGCATAGAGGCTCCTATGGATAAAGTGATAACAGTGGTGGGATTGATGAAAGACCGCGTTAGTTTCATTAAAGATTTGTGGGGAACCTGCAAGTTCTTCTTTGTCGCTCCGATGGAGTACGATGAGAAGACTACCAAGAAACGCTGGAAAGAAGACTCTCCCGAGCGTATGTTGGAGCTTGCCGATGTATTGGAAGCATTGGATGATTTCTCATTGGAGAATCAGGAAAAGGTAGTAATGAAATGGATAGAAGATAAAGGTTATCATTTGGGCAATATCATGAATGCCTTCCGTTTGACATTGGTAGGCGAGGGCAAAGGGCCGCACATGTTTGATATTTCTGCTGTTTTAGGAAAAGAAGAAACATTGAGACGCATTCGCCGGGCTGTGGAAGTGCTCAAGTAATACCGTGAATCATGATTTATAATCTAGTCATCTATATTTATCTATTCGGGGTTAAGCTGGCCGCATTGTTCAGCTCCAAGCCTGCCAAGATGGTGAAAGGTCATCGGGAGGTATTTGATATCCTGCGTGACAAGATTGACCGGAATGCCCGTTATATCTGGTTTCATGCAGCATCTTTGGGCGAGTTTGAACAAGGACGTCCATTAATTGAGCGTATTCGTAAGGAGTACCCTGAGTATAGAATATTGCAGACTTTTTTTTCTCCTTCAGGGTATGAAGTGAGAAAAAACTATCAAGGGGCTGATATTGTGTGTTATCTGCCCTTTGATACACCTCGTAATGTGAGGCGTTTTATCGAGATGGTGAATCCCTGTATGGTATTCTTTATAAAGTATGAATTTTGGCAGAATTATTTGAATACACTTTATAAGAAAGGTATTCCGGTTTATAGTGTTTCGTCTATATTCCGCCCGAATCAGATTTTTTTCCGTTGGTATGGTAAGGATTACCGTAAAGTGCTGAAGACTTTTTCACATTTATTTGTGCAGAATGAAGTCTCTGAAAAACTGTTGGCAAGTATCGGTGTTACTGATGTAACGATTGTAGGTGATACTCGTTTTGATCGGGTATTGGATATTTGCACTGTTGCCAAGGATCTCCCTTTGGTAAAAGCATTTAAAGGAAATTCGAAGACTTTTGTTGCCGGTAGTTCGTGGGGACCTGATGAAGATATTTTTATCAGGTACTTTAATGAACACCTCGAAATGAAGTTGGTCATAGCGCCTCATGTGGTGAGTGACAGCCATTTGAAAGAAATCATGGAGAAGGTAAAGCGTCCTTGTGTCCGTTATACAGAGGCAACAGAAGAAAATGTATCGAAAGCCGATTGCCTGATTATTGATTGTTATGGGTTGCTTTCATCCATTTACCGTTATGGGGATATTTCGTATATCGGTGGAGGATTTGGAGTTGGTATTCATAATGTGCTTGAGGCAGCAGTGTACGGCATTCCGGTTATTTTTGGTCCGAACAATAAGAAATTCCGTGAGGCTCAGCATCTTTTGGAAAAGAAGGGTGGGTTTGAAATCAATGATTATGAGGAATTTAAAAGTTTGATGGATAGATTCCAGACTGATAACAGCTATTTGCAGCAGGCGGGAAATGCAGCCGGAGATTATGTGAAGAATAATTCCGGAGCCTTGGAGAAGATTATGAAAGCAATTCGGTTGTAATCTAGTTTAAAGTATAATAATAAGAGCCGTTTGTGAGATAAGTATTATCTTTCAGGCGGCTTTCTCTTATTTAATTCCTATCTTTGCGTTCAATAATTATTTTATGAGCATTAATGACGATATATTGTTATTGAAACTCATTCAAAGCGGTAATGAGCAAGCGTTTAAGTATTTATTTGATACTTATTTTGCATCGTTATGTCGTTTTGCGCATGTCTATGTATCAGATACCCAAGATGCTGAAGAGCTTATATTAGAGCTTTTCGTTCATATTTGGGAACATAGAAATGAAATAAATATTACTCTTTCGTTTAAAGCATACCTTTTTCAGGCAGCCCGCAACCGGTGCTTAAATTATCTGCGTGACAATCGTTCAATGCTTCGTCTTGAAGAAGTGGAAGAGGAAATAAGAGATGAAGATATCTCGGCTCTTGAAATGGAGGAATTGCAACATCTTATTATGGAGGCTATTTGTGCATTACCCGATAAATGTCGGGAGGTTTTTCAATATAGTCGGCATGAAAACCTCTCAAATAGAGAAATAGCAGAAAAAATGCAAATCTCAATAAAAACGGTAGAAGCTCAGATAACTAAAGCTTTAAAGTTAATAAAGAACTTCTTGGACGAAAAATATATCTATCTTTTTTAAAAAAAACTCTTTTTTGAATAAGGGTTATTTCATTTTGATGTGTCATACGGTTGTAAAAAGCTAAAAAGACATACGAAATGAAAAAAGAAATACCCTGGAATCTAATTATTCAAAAGCTGAAACACGATATTACAGCTGAAGAAGAACACGACTTGACCGTGTGGTTGGCTGAGGATAACCATAGGGTAATTTTTGAGGAGTTACAAACTTTGTGGCAAAAGGTACAGGAAAATGCTATTAATTACACTCCCGATACAAATTATTATTGGAAAGAATTATCGAAACGAATGAAGACTACAGAGGTAAAAGCTGAACCTTCTGTTCATAAGACTCGTTCTGTATCTTTCAAACGCTATGCTGCTGTTGCTTCTGTTTTTTTGCTTATAGCTCTCTCTTGTACATTATATATAGGTATAAATTTGGGTCGCCCGGAATTAAGTACTCAGCACTATACTAATTTGAGTGGAAAATCTAAAATTGCATTGCCGGATGGTACGGAAGTTTGGTTGCATACAAATACTTCTTTGACTTATGATACCGATTATAAATTAGCTAATAGGGTTGTGAATGTTGAAGGAGAAGCATATTTTGATGTTGTTCATGATCCAGCTAAGCCATTTATTGTGCAAACGGAGGGTATGAAAGTTATAGTTCATGGAACAAAATTTAATGTGGAGTCTTTTTCGCATTCCAATATAACGGTAGTAAGTTTGTTGGAAGGTTCTGTTGAATTGGAGACAGAAAAAGAAAGTAAGATGCTACGTCCCGGAGAATTAGCTACTTTTAATAAAAGAGATTGTCAACTGTCTGTAACAGAAGGTGATGTCTTTTTTATGAGTTCTTGGGCTGAAGACCAAATTGTATTTTCACAAAAGTCTCTAGGGGATATCTGTCGCTTCTTGGCTAAGTGGTATCAAATACAGATAGTTATAGATCCTTTATTGAAAGATTCATATCATTACACATTTACATTACGTAACGAATCTCTTGAGGAGATTTTACGAATCATGTCTCGGATAAATCCGATAGAATATACATTTGATGAAAAAAATCGATTGTTCATATCCTCCAAAAAAATGAATTGAAGATTGTAGTGAAAGAATATTTAAGTATAAACCTTTAATTGTAAGCCTATGAAACACGACAAAAAATAAGTCCAAAGAAAAGAGGGGAAACTGTGTGTAAAGTCCCCCTCCCCCTAGTTTAATAACTTTATTATTAACAGGAATATGAGTCTGTAAAAAGAAAACGGTCTAGGTTTTCTTACTGAAAAGGTTACAGCGAATATTCCATAGTTAACTTTAACTCACAAATATATGAATTTAAAAAAATATCTAGCAACTTTAATGCTTTTATATTTCTGCGGAAGCTCAATTTATGCACAAGTGAAAGATAAGCTTGTTACGATTAGCTTCAAAAATATTCCTCTTTCAGAGGCTATGGCGCGTATTGAGAAGGAGAGTGGTTATACTTTCTTTTATGACGCCACTCAGGTGAATAGTAATCAAAAAGTAAGTTTGAACGTTAGTAATTCAAGTGTAGCAGAAGCTGTGAAAACGATGCTGAAGCATACGGGAATTCAGTTTGAAATAACTAATACTCAGATTGCATTAATTGGTAAGAAGACTAAAAAAACGACAGGAAAGCCTATTGTAGTCAGAGGAACAGTTTTGGATGAAAATAATGAGCCTGTTATTGGAGCCAATGTGGTGGTTGAAGGTACTACTACAGGTGTGATTACAGACTTTAATGGTGAATATTCGTTGGAGGCGCCAGAAGGTGCAAATTTGCAGATTTCTTATATAGGCTATACATCACAAACAGTGAAAGCAGGCAATAAGTCAGCTGTTATTAAACTGAAAGAAGACTCTCAAATGTTGAGTGAAGTTGTTGTTGTAGGTTATGGTACGATGAAAAAGCAGGATTTGACAGGTGCCGTTAATTCTTTGAAAGCAACAGACATGGAGAAAGAACAGCGTCAGACTATTCAAGATATGTTGCGCTCTGGTGTTGCGGGTTTGGCTGTTGGTATGGAGACCGATGCAAAAGGGAATACAAGTATGATGATTCGTGGTAAAAGTACAATTTCTGCGAGCACATCTCCCTTGCTTGTATTGGATGGCGTGATTTATCCGGGACAAATGACAGATATTAATCCTAATGATGTTGAGCGAATTGATGTTTTGAAGGATGCTAGTTCGGCTGCGGTATATGGTGCACAAGCTGCTAATGGTGTCGTCTTGATAACAACAAAAAAAGGAACTTCTTCAAAGAAACCGGTAATTAATTTCAATGCAACGGTAGGTGCTTCTTTTGTTGCTTCATTACCTGATGTTTATGAGGGAAAGGATTATTTAAATTTTCGTAGAGATGTAATTAAGAGTATCAATAGTGCGGATGCTGCAAGTGGTCGTTATGATAGTCCTGAAAATTTGTCGGGAGCAGAACTGGAGGCATGGATGGATGGCGCGACAGGTGATCCTACTGAGGTTTGGATGCAACGCCTGGAATATAATGATATTGAGATTCAAAACTATATGTCTGGTAATGAGGTAAATTGGAAGGATTGGATTTATCAAAATGCTGCTTTCCGCCAAGATTATACAGTAAGCATTGCTGGTAAGAAAGAAGAAATGTCTTATTACTCTTCTTTGAATTATGTAAAAAATGAAAGTAATATTAAAGGTGACGGATATAGTGCTATTCGTGCTCGCGTGAATGTGGAAAATAAAGTTGCTGGCTTTTTGACATATGGGCTGAATACACAGTTTACTGTAAGAAATGAAGGCTATATAGGACGTGATAATTCATATACTTCATTGTCACCGTTTGGAAGTGTATATGAAGAGGATGGGGTTACTCCTAAATATTATCCAAATGATAATAATAATGCGACTAATCCATTGATCTCTCAAACCTATACAGATAAGCGCAATGATATTTATAATTTGAATGCATCTGTTTTCATGAAAGCAGATTTGCCATTGGGATTTTCATTACAGACAACTTACTCTCCTCGTTTTGAGTGGACAAACTATGCTTATCATCGTTCTGCGGATCATCCGGCTTATAAAGATGAAGGAGGTTATGTGCAGCGCCAAAATACAACATTGTTTTATTGGCAATGGGATAATATGTTGAAGTGGAAAAAGGATTTTGGAAAGCATGCATTGGATTTTACAGGTTTGTTAAATTGGGAAAAACGGAGATATTGGTCAAATACCAGTGAAAACTCTGCTTTTCAGCCAAGTGATAATTTAGGTTCATCTGGTATTGGATTTGGTACTTCTCCTGTAGTTGAAGCTAATGATACATATAGGACAGGAGCTGCTTTGATGGGACGTTTGCATTATTCTTATGATAATCGTTATATGATAACCGGGACAGTTCGTCGTGATGGGTATTCAGCTTTTGGACAAGCCAACCCGTATGCTGTTTTTCCTTCTGTTGCATTAGGTTGGGTGTTTTCAGAAGAATCGTTTATGGATAAGATTGAGTGGTTGGAATATGCGAAATTACGTGTGTCATGGGGTAAAAATGGTAATCGGTCTATCGGTGAATATGCAGCATTGATGCAGTTATCTCCTCGTAAATATTTTTATTATGATCCCAATACAGGTGAGTTAATTCCTATTAATACGTTTTATTGTTATAATATGGCAAATGCCGGATTGAAATGGGAAAATACGGAATCTTGGAATCTTGGGTTGGATTTTACGGTACTTGGTGGTCGTTTAGGTGGTAGTATTGATCTATATAATAAAAAAACAAATGACCTTTTAAATAATCGTCAATTGCCTAGTTTAATTGGCTATAGTTCCGTAACGTCAAATATTGGTGAAATTAATAATAAAGGTATAGAGCTTTCATTGCATTCCACTAATATTAATAAGCCGAACTTAACTTGGAGAACAACTTTAAATCTATCATACAATAAGAATACCATTAAACATTTGTATGGTATTATGGAGGATATTAAGGATGATGAGGGTAATGTCATTGGACAAAAAGAAGCAGATGATATTACTAATGGTTATTTCATAGGACATGCTTTAGATGAAATATGGGGATATAAATTTATTGGAGTATGGCAAGAAAATGAAGCGGAGGAGGCTGCTAAATATAAGCAACAGCCTGGTGATCCCAAATTATTGGATGTAGACAATAATTATAAGTTCAATAATGACGATAAGGTATTCCAAGGTAATACGACTCCAAAAGTACGTTGGAATATGCGTAATGAATTTACTTTATTTAAAAATTGGAATGTATCATTCAGTATGTATTCTTATTTAGGGCATAAAAAAACGATGTCTCGTTTTACTAACTCGAATGCTTTGTTGAATATAACTAATTCTATAGTACGTGAGTATTGGACTCCTGATAATCCGATAAATGATTATCCTCGTTTAAAAGCAACTTCTCCCGGTGGTGTATCTTATAATATTTATCAGAATGCATCATTCTTGCGCTTTGACAATATTTCGGTTGGTTATACTTTCCCTAAAACAATGATTCAACCACTGAAAATACAGGCTTTGAGTGTGAATTTGACATTAAAGAATGTAGGAGTAATCTCGGGATGGTCAGCAGGTGATCCGGAAAATAGTGATGCTAATACTCCTAGAACTTTATTGTTTGGACTTAATATGACATTGTAAAATAGAAGAAATATGAAATCAATAAAAGTGAAAACATTTTGTGCTGGTGCGTTAGGGTTAGTGATGTTGGCTAGTTGTTCGGATTGGCTGGATCCAAAACCATTGTCTTTTTTTACACCAGAAAATACATTTGATACTTATGCGGGTTTAAAGTCGGCAACAGATATGTTAAACCGCGATGTTCGTTACTTTGACTTTTACCCGACTTCAGGTTCGGCCGAACCTTGTATTCTTTCTGAATATTGGTTTTCGGAAATGGCAGTAAATGGGCGTACTGATGCTAATAATGTACCGGTTGACTTGACAGCTTTGATAACACCGAGTGCAAGCCTGAGTGGAAATGCGTCTCAGATTAATAACTATTGGACATATTTATATAAAGGTATTAAAGACGCCAATACTTTGTTGAATAGAGCAACTACTGCACAGTATGAGAACGAGGAGCAACGGAAAGAGGTGGAAGCTTTGGCTTATTTTCATCGGGCTTATCGTTACTATCGTTTGGTGCATCAATATGGAGATGTTCCTTTTATCGTGAACGAGGTAACTTCGCCACGCTATGATTTTTATACAACGAAACGCGAGGTAATCTTAAAACAACTGAAAGAAGATTTGGAGAATTCTGCAGCTTACCTTTCAAACAGTGTATATGTTGGACAAGTAAGTCAGGCGGCTGCTTATCATTTATTAGCTAAGATAAATTTGGCTTTGGGTGATTTTGATGCAGCGATAGAGGCAGCAAATAAAGTAATTAATGATGGTGTACATTATTTGATGACTGATCGTTTTGGAGTAGATAAAAATGATCCTACTAAAAATGTTATTTGGGATTTACATCAATCTGAAAATAAACATTTGCCTGAAAATAAGGAAGTTCTGTATATTGTGTTAGATGACTATGCTCAAACTGATGCTCGTTCTGCTGCCGGTCTGGAAATTAAACGTCAGATTTTGCCTTGGTTTACGGCTTCAGGGAAGGTTAGTACCCCTGATGGAAAGAGCGCTTTTGTGGATAATAATGAAACAAAGAACCCTTATTTGTTGGAATATGGTCGTGGAGTATGTTCGTTGCGTCAAACATGGTATGCTACACATATGATATGGACTTTGGATGATACGGATTTACGTCACGCTCCAGGAAATTGGATGAAAATGACAGATTTGAAATATAATAATCCTGCTCTAAAAGGTACATCCGAATGGTATGGAAAACCTTTACAAATGTATAATGATAAAGGAGAATGTTTGATTGCTGATACAATCCGCTGTTGGGTGGATTGGCCTCATTATAAGACTAATGTAGCTGATCAAAAGGCAAATTGGTGGCGTGGAGGTTGGGCTGATTGGTATGTCTTCCGTTTAGCTGAAACATATTTGTTGAGAGCAGAAGCTTATGTCTGGAAAGGTGAGAAAAACTTGGCTGCTGCTGACATTAATAAGGTACGTGAACGTGCAGGTGCCCGTCCTATTACGGCTAGCGAAGTATCTATATCACAGGTCTTGGATGAACGTGCTCGTGAGTTATTCTATGAAGAACCTCGTAAGTGTGAACTGACTCGTATTGCTTATATTTATGCTAAAACTGGCATACCTGCGGATAATGGAAAGACTTATTCATTAGATAAATTCTCGACGGAAAATTATTTTTATGATAGAATTATGTCACTGACGGAGTTTTATAATAAAGGAGTGAAAAATGCCTATGGGTTAACTTATACTATGCAGCCATATCATGTATTGTGGCCTATTGCATTAAAAGCCACCTCAACAAATGTAGAGGGGCATATTAATCAGACTCCAGGATACGATGGTTGGGAAAATAACATTGAACCTATGGATAGACCTAATGACTAATTTTTTCTATTGAAGAATAAAAGTCCCTTGTTAAATTCTGTATTTTAATGCTGTTTAATCAAGGGACTTTTTTATATAACTTATAAACCTGTCATTAGAACATAATCTTATAATTTTATAGCTTATATAGACAATTTGTGTAGGTAATAACAACAATATTGGTTGGTGTCATTCTACCGTTTTTGTTATTTTTGCCATGTTTATTATTAATATGAAGACTATATTAATAACTCTATTATTTAAATATGAAAAACAAATTCTTAAAGACTTTCATCTTATTCTCATTATTGGCAGCAGGAGCATCTGCTCAGCACAGCCATAAATTATTACCTGCCGAACAGGAAATTCCTTTGAACTATGGTGCCGATCGTTTGGGTAAACGTTATGACGCGGATATGCAGAAATTTCGGGACAACCGTTTGGGCGCTTTTATCCATTGGGGGCTTTATGCCATTCCCGGTGGTGAATGGAACGGGAAAGTCTATCCGGGTGCTGCGGAATGGCTCAAGTCATGGGCAAAAGTTCCATCGGGCGAGTGGCTGGAGTTGATGAAACAGTGGAATCCGACGAAGTTTGATGCCAGGAAGTGGGCAAAGATGGCCAAGGAGATGGGAGTTCGTTATGTGAAGATCACCACCAAGCACCATGAAGGCTTTTGCCTCTGGCCTAGTAAGTATACAGAAAACACAGTGGCCAATACCCCATACAAGAAAGACCTTTTGGGGGAAATGGTAAAGGCGTATAACGATGAGGGCATTGACGTACATTTCTATTTCTCTGTGATGGACTGGAGCCACCCGGACTGGCGTTATGATGTGAAGACGCCCGAGGACAGCGCTGCTTTCAGCCGTTTTCTGACGTTTACGGATAATCAGCTGAAGGAACTTGCAACCCTTTATCCGACGGTAAAGGACTTCTGGTTTGACGGCACCTGGGATGCCAGCATCAAGAAGAACGGTTGGTGGACGGCCCATGTGGAGCGTATGCTGAAGGAGATGCTTCCGGGCGTGACCATCAACAGCCGTTTGCGTGCCGATGACTACGGGAAACGTCATTTTGACAGCAACGGTCATTTGATGGGAGATTATGAATCCGGTTACGAACGCCGTTTGCCCGACCCGGTGAAGGACTTGAAAGTGACCCGCTGGGACTGGGAAGCCTGTATGACGGTACCCGAAAACCAATGGGGATACCATAAAGACTGGTCTCTCAGTTATGTCAAGACTCCGGTGGAGGTGCTCGAACGTATCGTTCATGCCGTGTCCATGGGTGGCAATATGGTTGTCAACTTCGGTCCTCAGGCGGATGGGGATTTCCGTTCGGAAGAAAAGGAACTGGCTAAATCCATCGGTGCTTGGATGAAGAAGAATGGCCAATGCATTTATGGTTGCGACTATGCCGGTTGGGAGAAACAGCCTTGGGGATATTACACCCGCAAGGGGTCGGATGTTTACATGGTTGTCTTTAATTGTCCTTATTCAAAGCATCTGACGGTGAAGACACCGAAGGGCACCCAGGTAGTGAAAGCCGCATTGCTGAATGGAAAATCGGTGAAGGTGGTTGAGACGGCACGGAATGAGTATAATGTGGATATGCCTGCACAGGAACCCGGCGAACCGTTTGTCATCAAACTGCAGATAAAAGAAGCAGCCGGTGTCGTGGATAAATATCGTGATGCTTTAACCTGATGAAAAAGATGAATTATATGTATAAGTTGTGGGGGACAGCACTTGCCGTGCTGTTCTCCGTTTCCGTTTCCTCCCAGATTCCTTTTACTAAGGTGGAAACGAAGAATATGATGCGTAAAGTGGCGGATTGGCAGATAGCCCATCCCAATACCGGCCATGAACATGATGACGTGTCATGGACCCACGCCGTCCTTTATGCGGGAATGGCTGACTGGGCCGAACTGAGTGAAAAGGAAGACGGTTATGATTTCTATTACCGCTGGCTGCTTCGTATAGGCAGCCGCAACCAGTATCAGCTTGGGTCATGGATGTATCATGCCGATTTTATCGCAGTGGCGCAGGTGTACCTCGATTTATATAATAAATACGGTCAGGAAAGAATGATCTGGCACACGCTGGCCCGTACCGATTGGGTGATCGGGCATCCTGCAAAAGGGAATTTGGAGCTGGACTATAGCCGTATCGAGAGCCTGGACCGTTGGTCATGGTGTGACGCCCTGTTCATGGCCCCTCCGGTGTATGCCAAGCTTTATGCGATGACCGGTGATAAGAAATATGTTGATTTTCTAAATCGTGAGTACCGGGCCACATATGATTTCCTGTTCGATAAGGAAGAGCATCTCTTCTACCGCGATTCCCGCTATTTTAATAAAAAAGAAGCCAACGGCAAGAAAGTGTTTTGGGGCCGTGGCAATGGCTGGGTATTGGGCGGACTGAGTGAAATCTTGCAGGCCTTGCCTGCAAAGGACAAGCACCGCCGTTTCTATGAGGACCTGTTTGTCACTTTGTCTGCGCGCGTGGCCGAGTTGCAGAGCAAGGACGGCTACTGGCATGCCAGCCTGCTCGACCCCGAATCTTATCCTTCTCCCGAAACCAGTGCGACCGGTTTCATTGTTTATGCACTGGCATACGGCATAAACGAGGGCTTGTTGGATAAGGATAAGTTTACTCCCGTTGTGGTGAAAGGCTGGCAGGCTATGCTTGATGCTGTCTCTGCGGAAGGTAAGCTGGGCTATGTGCAGCCCATCGGGGCCGACCCTCGCAAAGTGACCCGCGAGATGACAGAGGTGTACGGCGTAGGCGCTTTCCTGCTGGCCGGGAACCAGATTTATAAGATGGCACAATGATTGAATTCTCAAAGTTTAAACGAATATTTTTGTATAGATGAATAAATTAGTAAGTCTGTTGCTTGCCGGTCTGTTTGTTTGCGGTAGTGGCGTTGCTCGCGATGTCACCTCTTTCAACACGGGCTGGCAATTCAAGAAAGGCCCTTTTTCAGCCGATGCGATGAAGGCGGCTTCCCAATGGGAGGGTAAATGGGAAACAGTGGAAATCCCGCATACATGGAATGCCCGGGATATGCAGGTTCGGTATAATAATTTCTATGAAGGGGTGGGCTACTACAAGAAAAACTTTTTCTGTCCCGGAGACTTGAAAGACAAGCGTGTGTTTTTGCGTTTTGAAGGGGTAGGGGCCTGTTCGGAAGTGTATGTAAACGGCAGGTTGGCAGGGACGCACAAGGGCGGCTATTCAGCTTTTGTGGTTGAAATCGGCCCTTCGCTGAAACCCGGCTCGGATAATGAAATTGTGGTGAAGGCCGACAACCAGTCCCGTCCCGACGTCATTCCGGTGAACCATGTCCTGTTTGGCGTTTATGGAGGCATCTATCGTCCGGTGTGGCTGGTCGTGACCGGCAAGAGCAGCATCGCCGTTAATGATTGTGCTTCTACGGGCGTTTATATCACTCAGAAGAATGTATCGAAGCGTTCGGCCGACATTGCCGTAAAAGTCAAATTGGATAACGCCGCGTTGCATCCTGTTCCCGTGGTTCTCGAAAACACGATTTACACTCAGGAAGGCAGGAAGGTTGCTTCCCAAAAACAGAATATCGAGCTGACTCCCCACGGCATACAGGCTTGTGTGGCTAACTTCAAGCTGAACCATCCCCATTTGTGGCAGGGGCGGGAAGACCCTTATCTTTATAAGGTGGTTTCGCGCCTGATGCAGGATGGGCATGTGATTGACGAAGTGGTCCAGCCTTTGGGGGTCCGTAAGTATGAGATTATAACCGGTAAAGGTTTTTATCTGAACGGAGAGAAATATCCGATGTATGGAGTCTGCCGTCACCAGGACTGGTGGGGCCTGGGAAGTGCCTTGAAGAATGAGAACCACGACTTCGACCTGGCACAGATCATGGATGTGGGTGCCACCACCGTCCGTTTTGCCCATTATCAGCAGTCGGATTACTTGTATTCCCGTTGCGACTCCCTGGGGCTGATTGTCTGGGCCGAGATTCCTTTTGTGAACCGTGTCACCGGTTATGAGGCAGAGAATGCGCAAAGTCAGCTTCGCGAATTGATCCGTCAGAATTTCAATCATCCTTCCATCTACGTATGGGGGTTGCACAATGAGGTATATCATCCTCACGAATATACATCGCAGTTGACTGCCGCTCTTCATGACCTTGCCAAGACGGAAGACCCCGACCGCTATACGGTTTCGGTGAATGGTTACGGACACATGGAACATCCGGTGAACCTGAATGCCGATATTCAGGGTATGAACCGGTACTTCGGATGGTACGAAAAGAAAATTCAGGATATTGATGCATGGGTGGAAGGCCTGGAAGAGAAATATCCGTACGAGAAACTGATGCTGAGCGAATATGGCGCCGATGCCAATATTTATCATCAAACTGAATATCTGGGACAGTCCCTTAACTGGACCAAGCCTTATTATCCTGAGACTTTCCAAACAAAGACTCACGAATATCAGTGGAGTGTAATAGCCAGGCATCCTTATATCATTGCTTCCTATTTATGGAATATGTTTGATTTTGCTACGCCCATGGCTGACCGTGGGGGTATCCCCGGACGTAACATGAAAGGGCTGATGACTTTCGACCGTAAGACGAGGAAGGATTCCTACTTCTGGTATAAGGCGAATTGGAGTAAGGAACCTGTCCTGCACCTGACCCAACGGCGCAATGTGGATCGTGAAAAGCAGGAAACTTCGGTAACGGTCTACTCCAATATCGGCATGCCGAAGGTCTTTCTGAACGGTCGGGAGCTGCAAGGCGTCCGTAAAGGCTATACCGATGTGCACTATGTTTTCGACCATGTAACGCTGGGTGACGGAAAGAATAGGCTGAAGGCTGTTGTGTCCCGCGATGGCAAAGAGTATACGGATGAAATAGAATGGAACTATTCCGGCGAGAAGAACAGAGGTACGGAAGCCTACGAGAACAAGAACGAGCATTTCGGCCTATAGAGTGAGTGTCGTTTTAAACTGCTTTCACACGAATTGGAATGTAATATATTGTCTGCCAGCTGTTTATTGTGAAAGGCGAGCGTTTTATGTGTGAAAGCAGATTTCACAAACTTCAGTCGGGCAGAGACTTGTGACAACTTTCTTTCAAAAAAACACTTTCACCTTTTCCGAAAAGACCTTGGAATTTTCGAAAAAGAAGGAAGTGTTTTTTAAAAAGACTTCCTTCTTTTTGGGAACTTTTTACTTGAATCGTGAAGTATCTACCGCTTCATGTTTTTTTTCTTTGTAACTTCCGAACTTATAGCTGAAAGTCAGCATAATATGACGGGAATAGCTATTATTGTGCATATCCATATACTGTCCTCGGTTTCTCAATTTGATATCTATATTTCCTTGCATCGAATTGAATATATCATCAGCTTTTAGCACTAAACCGGCTTTTTGATTGGCAGAGTTCCAACGTATTCCGGCATTGACAGCCCATACATGACTCAGTGCATAGCTTCCCTGAATGGAGGGACTCAGATAGAGGCCGGTCAACTCCATACGGATATCGGGATGATTAGAGAGAGTGACATTGTTTTGCAGTATCCCTAGGCAGGTCCATTTGCTGTGGTTAAAAGAAATATCGAAAAAATTGTCACATTTGGCTTGATGATATTCGGCTTGAAGAGTAGCGCGTCCCTCTGCTCGATTGCCTATTTTGAATGGGATGATAGCTGTTGCTGAGAAGCTCTGCTGATAATCCCAATTCAATGTTTTATAAATCAAGGCCAGCCGTTCGGTACTTTGATAGGCCAGTTGGTCGAACCTGTGGAGTTCATGGTCGTAGGCCATGCTGAAAATATATTTATTCTTCAGGATATAATTCAGGTTGAGCGAATAATCTGTTGATGGCTTCAGCATCGGATTACCCTGAACTTCTTCGTAGCCACTGATATATCCGGTGCTTTCGCTTAAATCCCAGTAATCGGGATAAGTCTTGTCCGAAGTAAACGAGAGTTGCAGGATATGTGCGGGCTCTACCACATAAGTCACTGCTGCTGTTGGATAAATCGACCAGGCATGATAATTGCTCATCTTATAATACTCTCCGGTTACGGAAGCATTGAATGAAAACCGTTCTCCCATGCTTTTGCTGAATCCGGCGTATAGGTCACAGGTGTATTCCTTGTAACGGCTGTCCGTATTTAGTTGGTCCATGCCGGTAGTGCCGGCAGGGTGATAAAACTGGGTGTTGTGGTCGTTGGCATAGGTCAATGAAGCTCCGTAGCTCAGCGTGCCCATATTGTTTATGGCATGCTCCCGGTCCATGTATATTTTCCAGCGGTCTATGTTTTGGCCGCTCGTAGTTTGGAAACGGCTGGTGTTTTCTTCTCTGTTCTTATTAGTAAAATCCTGATTGCTTTCCGACCGGTAAGAAGTATAGTTCACTCCGGCTTTCAGTCCGGCAGGCGACGCATAGTCTAGTGCCAGATTATGCATTTGCTTGTTAGCTTTGGTGCGATTGTCAGATGTGGCAAAGTTTCCATCAGAAACTGTATGACCTCTTTGGTCGGGAGTAAAGGCACTTGTATAGGCCAGACTGATGTTACTTTCTTTATTGGTCTTATATTCGGCCCCTACGCGAATATGGTGCGTCATTCCTTTATTGTCAATGATTCCTTGTTGGTGGATATCATATATCTTGTTGTTCAGGGTATGGCGGGAATAGGTGTTCGTCTTTTGTCTGTGCCGGCGGTATTGAGTGTTATACAGAAGGTCTATATTCCATTTCGGATGGGTATATAACAGGTTGAGACCACCCTGTGCACCATTCTTGTAGTCGTGCAGGTATCCGGCTTTTACTTCCCCTTTCAGTCCGCTTTCTCCGGTACGGTATCCTTTCAGAATCAGATTGATGGCTGCTCCTCTGACATGGTATTGAGGAGGGGCGCTATACATCACTTCGGCTTTTTCCACACGCGAGGCCGGTGTGTTTTTCAACAGATTGACCAGTTGTTCATAGCTCATCGTAGTTGGTTTACCGTTTAGGATAATGCTGAGTCCGGGTGTTCCTGCCAGTGAAAGATTACCGTTGATTTCCTGCACACCGGGAAGTTGTTGCAGACTTTCGTAGGCATTGTTCACCACCTTATGTTCGATCAGTCGTGACAAATCATAAGAGAGTTTTCCTTCTTCTACCTTCACAAGCGGTTGCTCTCCTTTTATCACCACTTCGTCCAGTGTATAGTCTTTGCCTGACAGGACAATCGTGCCTGTATCACTACCCGTTCCTTCTTGTTGGCGGGTGGTGTATAAAATGTGTTGGAATATCAACCGATATTGTGCCGGTTGCCGGTTGAACCGGAAGCATCCGGTACTGTCTGTGATGAGGGCATCTACAAAAGTGGAGTCGATGCTCTGCAATATTACTGTGGCTCCATCAATGGGATGTGCTTCGGCGTCTGTTACTTTCCCGCTGATAGTTTGTGCTGTGGCTGTTCCTGCCAAAGAGATTAGAAATAATAATGTGCCGATAATAATTTGCTTTTTCATATTCGTTGGTTTTTAATATTTTCTTTAACTTTGACGAAACAAAAGTAGAGCTACTTTTTTTCATACGTGGTTAATGGTAGGTTAATGTTAGGTTAATATGAATTTGAAGGAAGTAATGATATGAAAATTAAGCATATACGATGGATGGCAATTGTTGGTTTGCTGGCTATTTTCGGCTTGCAATATGTTTGGCTTGTCAATACCTATAAGCTAGCGAAAGAGAGCATTCAGTTTAGGAGCAATGAAGTTTTCAAAGATGCTTCTATGCAAGAACTCTTCCATCGCATGGAGGAGCTGAAAGCGGAGTTGAAAAAGAAATATGCAGTTCAAGATACCATTGTAGGGGTGAAAGTGGAGCTGGATAATGATTATGATGTTGCTGAAAGCGGGATTTTGAATGATAATGCCAATCAATGGCTGATGTCTAATATGTATGTTTCTATCCAGGAAGCTGTGGTAAAGAAATATGAAGTATCTGTTTCTTTGGCAGATTTGGATTCTATCTATCGGGCGAACCTGCTTATGGAAGGTATTGATGCAGAGGTGGTTTGTTGTATTACTGATTCTTCGGGAAATATTCTCAAGAGCTCCCGAACGTTATGGATGAGGGGGAATGATATGCTGAAGACTCGGTTATATCCCACTAATTGCAAGCGTACGGAAAATCTGCAGGCTTTTATTGTTAATCCTTATTGGGTTATCTTTCAGAAAATGACCTTGCTATTGATTGCCACTGTGATAATGATGATATTGATTATCGGTTGTATTGTCTATCAGATTCGTATCATTGCCCGTCAAAATAAAATAGCTAAGATCCGCGAAGATTTTTCTTATGCGCTGATTCACGATATGAAAACACCTATCAGCAGTATTTTGATGGGGATTCAAATATTAGAGACCGGTAAGTTGGATACTCGTCCTGAAAAGCGTGCCAAGCTTTTTCATATTTTGAAAGATGAAAGTGAACATCTGTTAGCGTTGACAGAGAAGGTTTTGACACTTTCGAAATTGGAAAATCATCAACTGAATCTTTTTCGCGAAATGCTTTCGTTACGTAGTATGTTGGATGACTTGATTGAAAAGTTTTCTGCTAAGGCGGACAAGCCGGTACATTTCAGTTTAGCTCTTGAAGCGGAAACGGTTGTGGCGGATGGTGAGTTTCTGAAGGAAGCAATCAGCAATCTGATTGATAATGCTATTAAGTATTCGGGGGCTTCAGTTGCTATTACTATCTCTTCTTTCTGTAAACCGGATGGCGCGGTTGTCATCAAGGTAAAAGATAATGGTTTTGGTATTCCTTTGAAAGATCAAAGTCGTATATTCGAAAAGTATGAGCGTGCATCGGCTACCGAACGCAGTCGGAAAGGCGGAGCATCTGGTTTCGGATTGGGATTGAACTATGTATTCCGTGTTGCCGAGGCTCATGGCGGAACGGTGGAAGTAGAGAGTATTGAAGGAGAGTATAGCGAATTTTCTCTTTCTCTGCCTCAAAAAGAGTTTTTGGACAGTGTGGAAGAAAAGTGATAATGGATTTGGAGCAAATAGGAAAAAAATAGGAGATGAAGTTATGGTAAAGTTGTTGTTGGTAGAGGATGACGCTAATCTTTGCTACATTATCCGTGGTGGTCTGGAAGATATGATAGGAGGTTATGAAGTGACGACTGCTGCGGATGGGGAGGAGGGGTTGAAAATATGGAAAGAGCAACATCCTGATGTGATTGTTTCGGATATTGAAATGCCTGTAATGGACGGTTATGAGATGGTGAAACGTATTCGCGAACTGGATGGGGATACACCTATTTTGTTTACTTCGGGGCGTGTCTCACCCAAAGATGTGGTAAAAGGTTATGAACTGGGTGTGAATAATTATATCAAGAAACCTTTTCTGGCTGAAGAGTTGGATGCGCATATCGGGGCACTTCTGAAATTGAAACAGGGGGTAAGTGCCAAAAATGAGAGTGAAACGTATAGAATAGGTGAGAGCTATGTGTTCGATGCTGCTCATGCGATATTGAGATATCTGGTTTCGGGAGTGGAGAAGACGCTGACAGAACGTGAAGCTGGTCTGCTGAAAATGCTTTGCGTCAAGATGGGAGAAGTGGTGAAGCGAGAGGTTATTCTTTCTACTTTTTGGGAGAAAGAGGATGATTATTTTGCATCACGCAGTTTGGATGTTTTTGTCACACGGCTTCGTAAATTGTTGATTGAAGATGAAAAAGTGCAGATAAAGACTTTAAAGGGAGTAGGAATCAGTTTGGTTTGTTTACCGTAGGGGGAGGATTGGAATCCCCCTCCCTATAGGTGAATAAAAATATTATCGGTAGATTTTTAGAACTTGTAGGCTACTCCGATATTGAATACGCCTTGGTCAAAATCACTGATAATTTGATATTTGATTTCGAAGTTTATCATCCATTGTGAGTTAAGGTCGAATTCTGCACCGGCTCCTAAATTAGCTCCAAACTTACCTTTATTTCCACTTAAGTCCATTCCATCGATTTCACCTAAATCCCAGTGCCAATTAGTGTAGGTCAATCCGAAGAGAGGGTAAAGACGTGCACCGCTTGCAACAGGAAAGAGATAGTGAGCATTAACATTGAAGTCGAACATATCAACCCCGTCATTTTTGAAGAAATAATCTACGGAAGGTTCCAGCCTGAGTGCATCAAGAATGTTGTATTGGTATTTAACGCCGATACCTACACTTTCGATTTCAGTCCCATAACCTAAATGAAAGCCAAATGCTTGTTTGCCTTGTTGAGCATGAGCACCGCATACAAATAATACCAGCATGCAGGCAAGAATAAATAATTTTTTCATAATCAATAAATTAGAAATTAATAATTAGTTTGTTTTTGGGTTATTATTTATTTGTCTCATTTATTTCTTCATCTTTAAACCAAGAAGCATACATCAGATAACCGTTTGCAATCTTTTCATTCAGTTCCCGACTTTGTTCGGGCGGAATTTTTTTGATGAACTTGGCGGGAACACCTGCCCAAAGACTTCCCGGTTCGATGATGGTATTGCTCAAGACTAGGGCTCCGGCAGCTACGATAGCTCCTTCACCTACTATGGCGTGGTCAAGTACGGTTGCTCCCATACCTATCAGCGCACCGTCTTTGATGGTTGCACCGTGAATGGTAACGTTATGTCCCACAGATACATTGTTGCCGATTTCGACTACTGATTTCTGATAAAGAGTATGTAGTACGCTTCCGTCTTGGATATTAACACGGTTACCGATACGGATGGCATTAACATCGCCACGCAGTACAGCATTAAACCAGATACTGCAATCGTGTCCCATTATAACATCGCCAATGATGGTGGCGTTATCGGCCAAATAGCAGTTTTCTCCAATTTGAGGTGTAAATCCTCTTACCGATTTTATAAGTGCCATAATTCTTTCTTAACGTTTTAAAGGTGAGGTCTTTTCTTTTAACCACTCCTGCTCTTCTTTATTCAATTGAGGACTTAGCCGGCTATATACCATTTTATGGTATTCATTGAACCAGTTGATTTCTTCGTCGGTCAACATATCGGTCACAATGGCTTCTTTGTCGATGGGACAGAGAGTAAGCGGTTCGAATTTCATGAAAGAGCCGAATTCACTCTCCATGGCAGGCACTATCAGCAACGTGTTTTCGGTGCGGATACCGTGACGGCCGGCTTTGTAAATGCCCGGTTCGTTGGTTACCGTCATACCCGGACGGAGAGTAGTGGGCATATGGTTCATCCTGATTTGGTGAGGCCCTTCGTGTACACAGAGGAAATGACCGACACCATGCCCTGTACCGTGAAAATAGTTGATACCCGCTTTCCACATGGCTTGACGCGCTAAAACATCAAGCTGTGTTCCGCAGGTTCCTTCAGGAAATACAGCGTTCTGCAATTGAAGGAAGCCTTTCAGTACCAATGTATAATCTGTTTTCTCTTCATCACTGAGAGGACCGAGCACAATAGTACGCGTAATATCGGTTGTTCCATCCGGATATTGTGCGCCACTGTCCAGCAGTAACATACCTTCGGGTTTCAAAGGAATATCTGTTTCGGGAGTTGCTTCGTAATGAACGATAGCTGCATGTTCTTTATATCCGGCAATCGTATCAAAGCTGATTCCTTTAAAATTCGCTTGTTCGGCACGCAATTCATATAGTTTCCGGTCGACACTCAGCTCGGATTCATTTCCGGCAGGAACTGCCTCTTTCAGCCACTTCAGAAATTTAACCATAGCTATGCCGTCGCGTTCCATGGCATGGCGAAAACCGTTTATTTCAGTTTCGTTTTTCACGGCTTTCAGAAGGCTGACGGGAGAAGGAATTTCCATTATCTTATGTCCGGTGTCAATACCGTGGCTGCTCGGATAGCCGGCAGCATTAAAAAGTTTCATATTGAGGGTTGGAGATACCTGAATGTTCTGACGTACATTTTTGATGTCGCTCTCTATCTTATTATAGGATTTAATGGTAACTCCGTTCTCTTCCAAATAGGTTTTGACTTCAGGAGAAAGTTTTTCTTCTATTATATATAAGGTAGCTTCCTTTTGAGTTATATGCATATAACTAATGAATACGGGGTTACAATGCACATCGCTTCCTCTCAGGTTCAGTGTCCATGCAATCTCATCCAAGGCGGATAGTAAGATACTTTGGCAGTTATTTTTGTGTATCTCCTCTCTGATGAGTTCTATTTTCTTTCGACAGGAAAGTCCGGCATATTTTTCTTCTAATATGAATACAGGTTCGGATGGCAACGCGGGTCGATCCTCCCATATTTCGTCAAAAGGGTCGGTAACACTTTTCACTTGGATTCCTTTGGGAGAACAAGCCTCATAAAGAGATTCTTTAAAATCGATTCCGTTTACCCATCCGTCCATTCCGATGATGTCTCCTTCTTTAAGTTCTTTAAAAAGCCATTCGGCAATAGAAGGAGTTTCTGGCATACGTTCTTTAAATAAAGTTATGTCTGTACCCTCCAGTTGCTCGGCAGCTTGCAGAAAATAACGGGAATCCGTCCATAAGCCTGCCTTTTTCATAGTGATGACCGCTGTACCTGCCGATCCGGTGAAACCGGTCAGCCATTTGCGGGCTTCCCAATGCGAGGCAACATACTCACTATTATGAGGATCGGTGGTGGGGAGTATAAATGCTTGTATACCATTCCCTTGCATGAACTTACGCAAAGCCGCTACTCTTTGTTTAATTTCCAATTTCATTGTATTGTGGTTTATAATAACTTAAACTCAATGACAAAGATACAATTTCTATGTTATTTAAGATAAATATTTGCGGAAAGTTTTGTAAATAAAGAAAGTATGTGTAATTTTGCGCCGCAATTTGACTATAGAAAAATTTAGTAACAACATAATTTAATTATTAAAAACAATGATTGTAGTACCAGTAAAAGAAGGCGAAAACATTGAAAAAGCGCTGAAAAAATTCAAAAGAAAATTTGAAAAAACAGGTGTTGTAAAAGAACTGAGAGCTAGACAGCAGTTTGACAAACCGTCTGTAATCAACAGACTTAAGAAAGAACGTGCTGTATACGTGCAGAAGCTTCAGCAGGTTGAAGAATAATTAATTCTTGCACTTTCTTTGAATAATTGAATTCTTTTTCATATATTCGTTGCTGAATTAATGAAGCGACGTTTCTTATGTTAATAGAGCCTTTTTTGGATTATCTTCGGTTGGAGAAAAACTGTTCTGAGAAAACGATTGTTGGCTATGGAACGGATTTGACCAAATTTGAAGAGTTCTTTAAGAGTGTTGACGAGGAGATCGATTTTACTACGGTGGATGCAGATGTAATCCGTTTGTGGGTGGTAAGCCTGATGGATGGTGGATATACTTCTACTTCGGTAAATAGAAAACTGAGTTCTCTCCGTTCATTTTATCGTTATCTCTTGCGGAAGAAGATAGTAGCGGTGGATCCGACATTTAAAGTAGTCGGACCTAAGAAAAAGAAACCTCTGCCGGTCTTTGTGAAGGAAGAAGATATGAATCGGTTGTTGGATGAAATTCCTTGTGGAAAGGGGTTTGCCGGTTGTCTGGATAAAATGATAATCGAAATGTTTTATGCTACAGGTATGAGACTTTCGGAATTGATCGGGTTGGATGATGCGGATATTGACTTCTCGGCTTCTCTCATTAAGGTGACAGGAAAGAGAAATAAACAAAGACTGATTCCTTTTGGTGATGAACTGAGGCTGTCGTTGCTTAATTATATTAAGGTAAGGAATGAAGCTGTACCTGATAGGGAAAAAGCTTTTTTTGTCAAGCAGGACGGGAAGAGACTGTATCCTATGAAGGTGTATAATTTAGTGAAACGGAACCTGTCAAAAGTTGTAACGCTTAAGAAAAGAAGTCCGCATGTGTTGAGGCATAGTTTCGCTACTTCGATGCTGAATAATCAGGCGGAGTTGGGGGCTGTGAAAGAGCTTTTGGGACATGAAAGCCTGACAACGACGGAAATCTATACGCATACAACTTTTGAAGAACTTAAAAAAGTGTATGAACAAGCTCATCCAAGAGCGTAAAAAAGGAGGTAATTATGGAAGTAAGAATTCAAGCTATTCATTTCGATGCGTCTGAAAAACTTCAGGACTTTATCCAGAAGAAGACGGCTAAGTTAGAAAAGTATTGCGACGATATAAACAAAGTGGAGGTGTCATTAAAAGTAGTAAAGCCGGAAACCGCTATGAATAAAGAGGCTGGAATTAAAGTTTTGGCCATGAATGGAGAGTTTTTTGCGGAGAAGGTGAGCGATACATTCGAAGAAGCGATAGATGTGTGTATAGATGCACTGTCTAAGCAATTGACAAAAACAAAAGAAAAACTACGCGGTAAATAAAAAAAGTCGCTAAAAGTTTTTGAGAATTAAAATAAATATCTAACTTTGCAGCCGCTTAACCCTTTGAAGGGTAAGAGCTGCAAAGTTTTAGAAATAAGCCTCTTTAGCTCAGTTGGCCAGAGCACGTGATTTGTAATCTCGGGGTCGTTGGTTCGAATCCGACAAGAGGCTCAAAAAAAAGATGATAAAAGCATCTGTTGATCTTTGAAGAAAAGTTGGGCAAATACCAGAGTGGCCAAATGGGGCAGACTGTAAATCTGCTGGCTTACGCCTTCGGTGGTTCGAATCCATCTTTGCCCACGCTTTGGTTAAGACTAAAGTTTTTGGAATTGCGGAAGTAGCTCAGTTGATAGAGCATTAGCCTTCCAAGCTGAGGGTCGCGGGTTTGAGCCCCGTCTTCCGCTCTTTTTTTTGCTGTTATAGCTCAGTGGTAGAGCACTTCCTTGGTAAGGAAGAGGTCACGAGTTCAAGTCTCGTTAACAGCTCTTTGATAACGTAATTGC
>CDYN01000308.1_pt1 | contig 60071 bp, 28 predicted proteins | sample 554911 | NCBI WGS metagenome assembly CDYN01 (sample SAMEA3182083, study PRJEB8094) | gut metagenome | biome: human; feature: gut; material: Stool; isolation source: human stools | place: Canada | collected 2012-12-04
ATATTAAGAGGGATAAACGAATCACCTGTAGGTTCGGTGTGTTTGGTATATGGGTGACTCAATCCATATTTCTTCTTCCAATAATGAAAACAGGAAGCAGGATACGATTCATTATCACAGAAATCCTTTATGGTTAGTCCGCTGGACTGTTGGCGCTGATATAGCGCTAAAAACTCTTCTTTACTCATTGATCGTTTCATAACTACGTTTTTGATCGCAAAGTAATAGAAGAGTTTTTAGGTCTACAATGTGTACTTTATCGGATGCTTACATATTATCTCTATTATTTCTATTATTTCTATAGTTACAAGAGTATGCCCTCTAAGTCCAAATACTCCCATTTAAACTAACTCCATAGTAAGTTTTTTTGTATCATCAGCACTTATGACTGTGGAAAATAGTGGCAGAAAAAGTCTCCTTATCAGAGTGGAACGTGCCACTCAAAAATGGTGGTGATGATTTGTTACCGCTCTATCCAGGACTTGGTATTCTTATTGGGCGTTTTTCAGTGGAAAAATTTGTGGATTGATTTCTGCCATGTTCATTGAGATACCTATTTATAGATGTTTTTTTGTTTTATATCTTCCTCTAATTTACATGTGTTTTCAGAAGTCTTAAAAGGAAAGAATTCGGTATTATCCGAACTCTTTCCTTTTAAGGTATACTACCCATAATTGGGGATATTAATATGTTAATTAAAATAAATCCTTATAATATGATATTTCTTCCCAATGTTTAGAATATGCAGTTTCTGCAGCATTATCTAAGAACTCTAACAAAAACTTAAAGGGGAATGGGTAGGTCATCAGTTCATCCCATCTTCCAAACCCAAATTTTAGCATACTACATATTTCTTTTATATGCGAATCTACTAAAGCTTGATTATTTGTTTTGAGGATAAATATTTTGCGTGCTCGTGGCATTTTGTCCATTTTATTACCGTTGATGAACTTTATTTTTTCTTTATTTATTCCTGAGATATATGAGAACGAATCATTAGCTTTGCCATCAATCCCTTCTGATTTCCATAAATGAAATCCAATATACCCTCGAAGATATTTGTGTACGTTTTTCTTTCTTTTAAACATAGCAATGGTTTCACCATTATTAACTACTTCATAATATCCCTCATCAATTTCTTTTGCATCAAGAATAGGAATCTCTTCAGTGTCTACAATAAGATATACATTACCATCTTTTTTTAATGCCATATAATCTTTGGCACCGTTAATTCTGCTGCAATCAGTGTATTGTAATTTCTCAGTTACAAAAGATTCAAAATCTTCGCCACAGCTATTTTGTGATAATCCGTATTGTTCGATGTGTAAGTTCCCATTATTGGTTATTTTTAAAGTAGCTCCATGAACATTTCCTTGATTAATCTTGTACCTTAGGAATTCCCATCCTTCTATAAGTATAGCCAAGTCCTTCGGCATAGTACGTCTTACTAAACAATCTTTTACAATGAACTCAATGAGTATTCGTCTTGCACGGTTTTTGTCAATCTTATCTTTTTTCTCATTATTATAATAAGTAATGTGCTGTAGTGCATTATTGTTTTTCGTAAATCTATAAGTTGATTTGATATATTTAGTATTAGTGTCTTCATTCTCTTTCGGTTCACATAATCGTACTATCATATCTTCAGGAGTTGGTTTAAAAGGGAATTCTAGAGTCCCTTGCATGATTTTCTGTGCCTCTTCTTTGAACTGCAGAATAAGGTTTTTAGATAGATCAGTGCAAAAAGAATCTTCAAATGAAATAGTCTTTCCCTTTAAGTAATCTCTCATTAATTTTAGAATACCATCTTCTGTTTTACATTCATCATAGTGTTCAACCTTATAATCTGTGAAGTTTATCTCAAGAATACCATCGAAGTCTTGATTAACTGATTCTACAACTTGGAAAAGTACAAAAAGTTTGCCGTGGGTATATTTATCAGGATTATATGGCCAGTATGGGACATTATTTTTAGTTTTTTTTGATTTCTTCTTTAGAATGAATAGTTTATTCAAATCGTATTCACCATCTTTTACTGTTTTGATTGTAATAGGCTTAACAGCTTGTCCAGACCATAATTCTCCGTCAAAATCTTTTGATTTTTGAAAAACATAGTTTTTGTATTTGCGTAATTCATTATCATTAAGTGGATGTGTAAAAGATTGCGTATTGGCAACAAGATTCATATATTTGTTGACTTCAACTTTTAGACATACCAGCTCCCTTTTTTGTATCCCGAAATTCGTATTGTCGCAAACCAATAGTGAGCCATCATTGTACATCATATTACTTGTTTTCTTTTTACCAAGTGAATTGATAGCAAGAGAAGCCACTATTCTGTTTTTGAGTTCATTGCTATATGGCTCTAAAGAATCTATTCTGGCTACTATATCCTTAAAGGATTGAAGACTGTTAAGGATATCTCGTGCGTTACCTTTGTGGATTAATATAAAAAATTTAACAGCTGAGTATTTTTGATTACCCCATATAGCTTTTATGCCGGCAACAGATAAACATGGTGAATCACTTAATTGCTCGTAGGCCAGATTTTTGTGTTCAGCACTTGTACTGTAATAAGAAACTATTGCATATTTTGAGAAAAATACATTTTCATTCCATGCAACTTCAATTCTGTTGGTTGTTAGAGGTAAACTCTTGATATAATTTTCGTCTATTATAATTTTATTCATTAGTCGATAAGTAATTTAAGGGTTTCTATTGCACTTTCTATAATTTTTCCATTGTCATCTATAATTCCATGTATCTCAGTTATGTCTCCCATAGGTTCTTTGGAAAGCTGTAACATGCTGACAGTGATAAGTTGGCATCCAAGCCTTTTACGCTTTATCGCTCGTTTTTCTTTAGTTGGTAATTCTCCTGGCTTATCATCATGGTCTATGTCAGGATTCATATTCTTGACATCAAATGCTATCTTATAGCTTCCGTCAGGATTGCATATAACAAAATCAGCAAGCTCGTAGTCACGTCCTTCAAGATGTTTGATTTCATTTTCTTTACAATTTGTATAATGTAATACAATTGCTTTAAATGCTTCCTCACCGATTTCACCAGCATAATCAGTCATTAGAATATCTGGATGTAGGATCATTCCTTTAGTTTCCCAGTCCGTAGCAAACCCATTCTGTTCGAAATATAGGCGTATCACTTCGTTTTTCATCAACACATCCAGTCTGACAGATTGTGGAGAAACAGGGAATTGCCCTGGTTTTCCTTTTGTTGCAGGACAGAAGTAATTATTGTGTTTAGGGTCATAATGGAAAAATATTTCATTTTCATTGTTTCTTTTCCAGTCACCATAACATTTATGTATGAAGCTCAGATTTTTGTCTGAATCTTCTAACTCATTGAAATTAGAAACGACAGGTTTTCTTATTATGGTTTGTTTATAACTTTGATTCATTTTCTGATTTATCATAACATTGTATGGAACTGTATTTATATCCTCGTCCTCGTCATCAAAGTAATCCTCTTTACCAAGTTTTGGTGTATATCTTAGTGCAATATTCCGCATACGGTCAAGTTGGCGTTTTGCATAATTAGCATTATTGCACCTTATTATCTCATCATTATTTATATTTGAATCTACTGTTTTTTGTTCATCTGCAAGAATGTAGCTTACCAAACTCCTGAATTCCTTGGTTAAAGATTTTTTGAGGTTTACTTTGTCAGAAAAACAATTTATATCTTTGTCGTAAAGTATGTATGTCGTTTGCGGTTTATTCCTTGTTCTGCATAAACGTCCTACAGCCTGTTCTATTATTGTTTGTGCCCATTCAGCTTTGTCTCTTGCAATACCTGGGTTGTTTTTGTCTCCAAACCAGAAGTTATTTGATAAAGCTTTACATAACCACGAAGCAATCTCATTTTTTGAGAGGCACCCTCTTTCGTATAACATCATAAGAGAGAGCATTACATTATAAAGACTTTTTTCGAAGTTAATTTCGTTCTCATCTGTATTCATCATCAGATATGTTCGTGGGCATTGAACATACATGGCATCCCAATCTTTTTGGAGTTTTTCGCCTTCCTTATTCCAATTATCTCCCTGTATATATTCCAATCCGTCAGGAATTTCATATTGCATATTTGCTCCTGCTTTAAAACTTGCATAAGCAGAAATCAGCATTATTTTAGCATCTTTATTGTCACTTAGTTCTTTTAGAATAATTCCTTCAACTTCTTCCCAGTTTTTACTAATTCTGATATGTTCATTTGTCCAGTCTTCTGGCAATTCATCTTCGAATACTGATTTTTGCTGTTTATAAGAGCCGTCAATCAGGCAACTTATTACATTCGTTTGTATAGGATCACCTATTCTGTTCTGAAAAAAGATCATGCTGTGTACATCCTCATGTTTAATAAACCAGGCATATGCCTCAATAAACTGGAAAAGACGATATAGTTGAAATGAAATACTTTCACCTTCTTTCTTGTTCTGCATAAGGTATCTTTTTGTACATTTAAACCATGTATTATCCAGCCCGTCCTTACGTGCTTCTTCAGAAAATAGAATACGATACTTATCTGGCAGAACGGCCTTTTCGTCTCTTTTATCTTCGTATTCATAATGTTCCAGAGGAATGATTTCTACCTTATGTCCTTTGGGGTAGGTGTTGGATACCAGCTCATCAAATTTGCTTTTTACTTCCATGGATAGTACATGTATTTTGTCTCCAATACGCTCTTTCAGATATTCGATATCAAAATTGCTGATAACTGATGCGCTTGATGCCGTAGCAGAGCAAAGAATTACAGAAATGTTTCCTGATAGGATAAGATCTATCAGAATTTGTTCCGGTGTAGTAGATATCTCCCGGCATGACAGTCTCACTCTGTGTTGGTTGTCTCGCTCATCTATTTCTTCCTGATAAAGCTGAACTCCTTGTGAATACACTGAATAATCAGGTAAATCCAGTTTCTCCGATTTCTTATTAATGCTCTTTCTGTTTGTCATGAATTCTAAAAGCTGTTGGGCAAACTGGTAATCAGAGTTTGTTTCGAATCTGGAAATCAGTGTATAGATTTCTCTTTCAATAGTAGGATATCCTAAATAATGATTGTCTGGAAGTTTGTTTTTCCCTAAACCTTTTGCTGTTTGCTTGAACTTCTCAATACTTGTTTGTAATGCTGTTTTAACTACCTGACATAATTGTCCTTTTATAACTTTTGTATTCTCTATAACTAGAGATAAAAAATTATCCATTGGAATTACATAATCAAAGCTTTCCTTTAATTCCGTATCCTTTTCTGCATGAAAAAGCTTGAAGTGTTTCTCTCCTTTACTGTAACAGATATACGATTGCTTATTGTCTTTAGAATTCGATACATTGAGTCTTAAACCTGAACCAGAAAAGAAAACTCCACGGCGATAATTTTCCAGGTCTTCAATGTCTCCTAAGAATATGTTTTTGTATGGTATAGTATTTCCAAAAACTTTGTTCCAGCTTGACTTGATTGTATTATTGGCTTTGTTTAAGCACTCGTGTAGCAGTTCTCCATGATATTCATCTGATATATGCTCTGGATTGTCTATCAATTGTTTGTATTGCAAATAGCCATTATATCCCTTCGCAAAACGATTACTGCCACTGTAATTGTCAATTGCCTGCTCTATGATCGTGTTGCGCATAACTATGGCTGCTTGATCTGATTCGTCGAACATAATTAAAGTTCTATGATTGTTATCTGCAATATTATTTATGTATACTTTTTCAGAAATAATAGGATCTATGCCGTACATAGCTTTATGTACTGTCATCAACAATACTTTCTTTCTTTTATAATCAACCTGGGGATATACTTCAGAAAGTGCTGGGAAAGTTCTTATAAGTTGATTAATACTGATATCATTTTCTTTATTGGTTTGTTTTAAATATTTCTTATATATCTCAAAGAAATTACGGATATCATTTCTCAATTTTAGTTCAGCATCAGAGATTTGATTGGAGATAAGTTCATTTTTATTACCTTGTACCTGGAAAAGGTTTTTGATCCCTTCGTATGTTTTTTTTATGCGTTTGCAACCAAAAGTTAATTCCTTCACATTTCCGCTTGATAATACTTCAATACAAGATTCTATCTGGTCTATGAATTTCTCGAAAGCACCATTATCAATTGCTTTTTTGATAACCTCTTCATTATTATCTATTACTAGAATGTCATTGCGTGAAATGATACTGTTTTTGGAATGTACAAACTCATTGATTTCTCTGTTTATTCCTTCTACCAGTTTTTTTTGTACGCATAGAATAACTATTCTGTTGAACTCTTTAGGATAGTATTCGCATGTCAACTTACTGATAGTGTATGATTTACCTCCACCCGTAGCAATGTCGCAAATATGAAGTCCCGAAGATGTATATCGTTTAAAGATTTCCTCGACATATTCACTAAGTTTTTCTTTATCTGTTTTCATTTTATGTAATATTAAATTAATCAGATTATTGAAAAATCATTGTTTTAATGATTAGTTTCTATATTTGTTGTAAAGGTATTATTCTGTTGTGCAGTCTATCTGCACAACAGAATAATTTTTTGTGGTGATTGTTTTTGCTTATATATGTCGATTATCTATTTTGAATTCTTCAGTATGTTTCTTGTAAGATTCTTATGTTATTATTGATTACACTCTGATATTTTATTTAACAGTCTTCAATTATAATATCAAATTTAATGTCTTTATTTCTAAACAGATGAATATTTGTGTCATGAGTGATTGTCTCCACATCAAATCGTTCACCGTTAGGTTGTCTTTCTATGTTCCATTCATTGATAAATCCTCCATCAGGATAGATAGAGAGTCTTTTTTTACCACAGGAAATTGTAAGCACACGCCAGTGAGTGAGTGTTCGCTTATTTAATGAAACGACAGGGACAAGAGTACCTTTTATTCCATGCTCATAGCTAAGATCGTCTATCCACGCTTTGGTAAGAGATGTAAGCCATGCATCACGTTTCTCAGATGAAGGCTGGTTTGCACATATACTGTCTGCATTTCCTCTATCATCTTTATATACCTCTACCATAAACTCTATGTCAAACTCTGAACCAATCTGTTTTATGATGTGTTCAATCGTCTGGAGGGTAATTATAATACCCATAATACTCTTCAGGTGCTCATCCTGATAACTGATTTTCAGCTTTCCGGCATTCTGCTTTGCGTATGATATGAACTGATCTATAAGACCTCCGGATTCAGTCTGTAGTATATTTCCTAACTGACTCGTGCCTATTTCTCTATATTTATCTCCAGACAGTTTTAAAAGTTTAGCAGATGGTTTGTAGGAGAGATCAATTACAGATGCACTTGATGCCGGATTATCTGTATGAACGAAGAACATGGTATTATTGCCCCATTGGATATTAAGCTGGGCATTTTCCTTGTTGTTCATAAAATAGAGATAGCCATCAATATAAGCAATAGGATATATGTCTTTATCAGCCCATGGGTTTGATATGGTCTTGACATCATCTCCCTTTGCCCATGCTTTAATTTCTCTGCAAATAGCCTTAATTGGTTCAGACATATTATCTGGCTTTGACTTTAAGACACAGAAGGAAGTATAGTGGTTCTTCATAACGAAGTGACTCATAAATTGGGGTTGCCAACCGTTCTCATTATCTTCATAATCCCATTCCTGATAATCGTTATCTGCAAACAATACAACATCCTGATGTGAAGCAGCAAACGCCTTCTTCAGATCATATAGTGTTGTCTGCGATGGAGAAGTATTCGGAAACGAATCTTTGATATTTTGTGGAACAGTATCTCCAACTTCTTCCTCCTCCTCAATCCACGCTAAAGCTGCATTAATATCGAGGAACTTTGCATAACGAAGCGTAAATTTGTCAAGTAGCATATCCTTAGACTGCTTTTCATGAGCTTCGCTCAAAAGTTTCTTTGAAGCTTTGATAACCTCCTTCATCACAAGCAAATTTGCCATCTGGTTGGCATAACCTGCACCACCGGGATTACAGTCAAAGATACAGATATGGCCGTTAGGCATGATAGTGAAATCTACTGCCCCACGTTCCTTCCCTAAAATATCCACCAGTGTCTGGGTGAATGCCATTCCAAGTGTGAAAAGCAGTTTTTCTTCTTCATCACGGTTGGACATCCACCTGTTCATGCCTTTATGTCGGATACGTATTTCGCTAAAATCTGTCTGAATCATGTCGCCAATAATGACATTGCGTTTTATTTTAGAGATGTCATTGGAACAACTGCAGCTCTTACGCATTTCCTTTCCAGTAATGGCAAAATGATAATTGGGCTTTTGTGGTTGTCCTTCTTTGTTTGGTGCATGTAATGGGTTAAACTCGACTGGGAATTTTAAAGGGTTATTTTTATCGGCCACTTCTTCTTCCACAACCGTCCTTCCACATCGTGGACAGAAACAATATCCATAACCTTTTCCTTCATTGTAATAGAGAATTTTGGCATTGCCTGATTCATTATTACGACGAACAGAAAACAAATGTGGCTCAGTTACGTGATTGGGCCAATCGTCAGCATCAATCAACTGTGCACTCACTCTTGTATAAACATTGTTGTCCATAATTCGAGTTCTGTTTTCGTTCATATCAGGCATAAAACCAACCGGTTGAATCATCTCCAGTCCGTTCACATTATTCACAGACCACCTGATTTGGTTACTGAGGTTAGGATCGTCAATAACAGTCTTATCACTATTACGATAGATGGTTTTGTATGCCTTATGGTTGTCATCATACATATTAGTTACTTCGATACCTCGAACAGAATATACCACACCATCTACTACAACACTATTACCCGGCACATATTGCGCGATGGCATCACGTAAAGAATAGGAGGGGTTAGATGATGTTATCGGAGTGAAGAAGTCTTTCTTATCGTTACTGTTCAAGTCGAGAGTGAGCACATTAACCGGCATGTTGGCGTTAGGAGTGAATCTACTGGTTGCCCAGAAATTGAGAAGTCGTTTGTATAACACTTCAATGTATTGTATCTTTAGCTTTATACGGAACCTATCGCTGATTTTACCGCTACCGGAGAACGCCGTTTTGTAGTCAACCAGTTTGTTGCGTAACTCGGCATAACATCTGTCGTTTATATCTTGTGCGTTCTTTACTACCTGAGTAAGATTGCCATCATAACATGTTCCCTTCAGGAGTTTGGTCAGATCCTCTCTGATTTCTTTATCTAAAGGTTTTGAGCATAAGATATTGAATTTCTCATACATAGTACCTTTAGGATCACCTAATAAATCATCTGGGTCTGTTTCGTTTGTACCGTTTTTCAATATAAGAATTTTTCCGTTGCTAATTCGTACCTCAAAAGGAGTGTAGTAATCTGCAACTTTCTGAGTAAGACGTCCTCCGTTCGATCCGTCGGTAAATACACCAAAGGAGCGGACAAGGAAAGAATTAACATGACGCTGTATTACCTGCGGACTCATTAAATCTACAGTAGGTACTCGTACTGGTCGGTTTATAATCTTTTCAATCGGGTCACTCAAAGTACGGAGACCAATTACATCAGAACTACAAAGTGTGATGCAGGCACTACGTATTTTGTTGTTACGACCGCTTCGTCCAGCACGCTGTTTATAATTGGCCGGCATTGGAGGTACACTTGAAAGCATTACGACTTCCAGGTTACCAAGGTCAACACCCATCTCCATCGTTGTTGAGCATGCAAGGATATTAATGGTATGGTCTTTGAACTTAGATTGTAATCCACGAGCAACATTCTTATCCAGTTCCTGCTGAATGAATAGATTTGGAAAAGCATGAATATCCTCCAGACGGTCAGAAAATATACCATCTGTACCCCAAATATTATGATCCCATAGTAATGCCCAATGTGTTTTCGCCCATGCTTCAATTGATTTCCTGTCACCTTCCTTTTTGCCAGAACCAACATAGTAAGGGAATACATTCCATTGTTCATGCAGTTCTTCTCTAAGTTCAACCGGAATGCCACCTTCCAGATAAGGCGAGAACCGTTTGAAGTTATTACCAATAGGTTGCAGACATACTGAATGAGGGCCAGCATCTGCTTTAGTGTCACACAGATACACGTCATCATAGAGCTTGAAACATAGATCATTTAGGTTGAAACGGGGAGCATTATCTTTCTCATTGACGAATTTACCCATATCGTTCAGACGTTGTCCTACCTGAAGAATTTTATATTTGTCACTGGTCAATGTATTCCAAAGGGCATCTACAACATCAGAAATTACCTTAAAATACTGACGCTGGGCGTCATTAATAGTAAGCGAATGGTCATTACGTGCAATCAATGCGCACAAATATCGTACAATACGGGCTTGAGATATTTTGCCTTCTTCCAATTTCGGCTTGTTAAATGGTCGGTGGCGAGGCTTTTCTGTGGCAAAGCGCACTGTAGAAAATATGTCAATTTTGTCGTTCCCTGGAATTCGAAGATAGAATGACTGGTTGTTACGGACAGTGTAATCAAGGTAAACCTGTATCAGGTTTTGCCAGTCCTCTTTGGTAATTTGGTTAGCCTGATTATTGAGAATACTGTTAAAATTTTGTACCTCATCAGGCAACTCTATTTGTTTGAGCTGCGGATAGCAAGTTTCGAACAATCCTAAATTTTCTGGTGATGCAGCTGATGCGGGACGGTGTGACAGATACATCACCATAATACTCTACACATACTTGTCAATTATTTCGTCAGATGGTAATCCATCTTCTATTTCGTCACTTTCTCCCGACCTTTTAACAAACACAGAGGCAAATACCGGGCAATATGGATCTTTCTTTAGCAGTTCTGCAATCTCTGACCATGTCATATAGTTGCATGACATATCGTCCAATTGCTTTTGCACCACATTGGTGTCAGGCGATTGGAGATTTTGTAACATGGGAGCATACTTCAACATAGACATGGGGTCTGCTTGAACAGCTGCCATAATTTGAGCCATAGCAGCTTCTTTTGTGATTCCGTTTGCTTTTCTGCAACACATCTCATGATATATCGTACTATAGAGCCACATACGTTCCTGTTCCAAATTCTGCTTTAATGTGGCTTTTGCTGCAGCCTGACGGCTATCTACAAAACTGATATATTGCTGTCCGTCGTGCAGTACAATACCACCTGTTGTCGATTCTCCCTTGTCCAGCTGATCAAGAATGCTTGGTGCCATCATGCGAGAAATAAAATCTGCAGAAAGGCGGAGTTTCTGAAGACGGTTTTCTTCCATATTTCCATTTGCATCGTCTTCAATATCTTTGTCCGTATTATGGCTCTTTCCTTGTTTTGCATTACAATAAGGGCAACAGCCTTGAATGTTGCCTACTACATGCCAGCTGTCAGTATTCTCTTCATCAGCTGGGGTCACAGGTTGCAGCTGGGCTCCAGGAAGCAAACGGAATGATACATTGTTATCTCCCTTTATACTTTTTGTTTTGGACAGGCCGAATATGACATAGTTCTTCCTTGAGCTGTCATCACTTTCTTCCATATCCAGATCAAACATATCGCTATCGTCTGTTGCTACAGGTTCGTATGTCCAATCTTCCATGTTAACCATGGCGACAGCTACGTATTCTCCGCAATGCTTGCACCGGCTTAATTCTAATAGTGGGACTTCTTCTGAAGAATCAACCTCACCATCTTTCTTTCTGTTTATGATATTTTCTGAATAAATCTTGAAGGAACCATCAGCAAACTCATCCATACGGACATATAGTCCATTGTTGGGTACACGGTAAAAATAGTGTACCTTCAGTTTCATATCGGGAACTTTCAGTACTGTATCTTTATATCTGTTTTCTTCACGCTGGCACATTTCATCCAGCCATTGTAACTTTTCACTTATAGTAGCTTCCACCGGATACAATTCATCCAATGAGATGTAATCTGAATGGAATATTTTTTTCCATCGTTCTTCATCTTCTCCTTGTGGAATTTCTGTCTCACCAATACGGCTACCACCCACAGCTTCTACCTGGTCTGCGTTTATTCCTGTAATTCCAGCTATGAACTCTTTCAATTCGCGTTCGTCTTTTTCCTTATCTTCCCCATTGCCGAAAGTTGCTGATGATGTCGCAAACCGTATGTCCTGCGCATCAACTTTAAAGGCAAGCAGCACACGACGCAGGAGCATGGCCAACTCGGCAGCGCCGGCACCTGTATAAGAGTGTGTTTCATCAATGGCGACCCATCTGAGACTATTTCTTCCAGCCACAATAAGATTTGCGTCACTTCCACGTAGCAGAATGTACTCCAACATGGTAGGGTTTGTCAGAACAATATGCGGAGGATTATTCCGCACGTCCTTACGGGTGTATACCATGTGGGAATATTTAGCATTCTTCAGTTCAAAATGTCCCTTCTCATTAGGGTCGGTCTGAACAAATTCATATATTCCACCTGTAATCTGCTCAATCCGTTTACGCAACTTATTTGCATCATCAGATGTATCGGTACTTTTAGGCTCTATTTCAGGAAGATCACCATTGTACACTGTGTAGGTAAGCCTGGTACCTGTTGTTTCTTCAGCCCTTGTCAATAATTCCTCCAGGCGTTCTTTCTGGTCCTCCATAAGAGCATTCAGCGGATAGAGAAAGAGAGCCTGAATCATTCCCGGTTGCGCATTGAGAGAAAGGTCGTGAACCAAAGGCATCATAAAACATTCGGTTTTACCAGAGCCGGTTCCTGTTGTTACAACGATTGATTTAGGTTTGTTGTCGGCAGTATGTTGGTTCAGCAATACATCCCAGCATTTATACTGATGTTCGTATGGTGGATATGGCTTTGTCCAGAGTTTACCTACCAAGGACTTAGCTTTTTCAACCTTATCAGGTGATACAGGTATATAGGAGTTCATACATTGAACTACAGGCACTGCATTCTTGGGAGCAAACAAGTCACTGATAAGTGCCTTTATCTGCTTGATGTAAGAACGCTGACTTTCATTATTCGATTCGCCACACCACATGGCTACGAGTACTCTTTCTACCGCCTTGCGGTTACTATTATATAATTCGGAGAAATTCATATCTGTTCTATTGTTATTCGTTGTCAACAAAAATATCAAATTCTGGCCATTCAAAGCCTAATTCATCACTCAGCCTAATTAATCCCAATTTATCTTCACGGCTCAGATGGCCACCTCTTTTTTCAAACAAGGGCTTATATATTTCTTCAGGTATCTTGTCAATATCCAAGTCTCTCAGTGGTTTCATTAGGAAGAAGTAGATACCGTAAGTGTTGGCCACTTCGAAACATTTCAGTACGGACTCTTCTATATCGTCCCAAGCCCATGGGTCGTTGTCGATGTCCAATCCAAGATTGCAGGACAAATTATTAGAATGTCGAATGTCCTGGAATATCAAGCCTACATCTTTTGAGTCTGCTTCATTATCTGGATTGATGGACTCAGGGTCTGTATGGACATCATAATTTCAGAACAGAGCATTTTTTCCATCCCAGGAACTGTTGGCTTGTGAATTACCGAAACATACCACAAGACAGTCTGGAGCCACCGCATCAAGCAAATTTCCCATGAAACGTCTGTCCATACGCCATGCATTCATAGCTGCTTCCCCGATACTTGGATTACCAGAGATATTTATGAAATCCTCTGTGTAGATATTACCGATATTATTGCATTGATAAGCCTGATAGCCTCTGCAACTGAAATCATTAACTTGTGTTCTATCCTTATAAATGTAAGGTAAGTCCAGAGTTTCATCTTCTTGCAGATACTGTATGATGTTGCCGTCAAGCAAGACTTCCTTTGAGAGGGTAGGGCGATATATATCTACTATAAAGAAACTTTCTTCCTCACCGTATTGGATAGGGATTGTCGGAGCCAATACCTTACTATCCAAAGGGATATTGTCCTGATAGGTTGCTTCTTCTCCGTTCATAGTGCGATAGCGTACAGATGTGTAATCGAAGTCGCGTACTATCGGATTGTTTTTTTCAAGTTCTGGAAGATAAGCTACAGTAATAAGAAACAGTTTACCCTTCACTGTAATTCTAAGTATGGCTACTCCATAAGAAGGTACGCTAACTGATGTCCATTCTGTAAATCTTCCGTTTGGCTGTTTATATTCTATTAACTCTGCAGTAGTAACGTTTTCCGGCCTGGCATTCAGGATGTCGTCTTTGGTCGCAAAATGTCGCACAATGATGTCTTCCTTACCAAAAATAAGAGGAAGTTTTTCTATGTCAGGTTCTTCGCTAATGTCAGTCATCTATGAAATAATGATTTACCATGCCCCCATTAATGTAGTGAATCGTGTTGGAGTACAGTCTTGTAGTAATTTGGTCATAACCTATTCTGTTATACAGACATATTTCCCGTCCTGTGGGGGTATAGAAAGTAACAGAATCGTATATATAAATCCAGTTCCATATTTCACTGATACCAAACCGGCTGTCATTGAACGGCATACTGTACACTTCATTGGCAATGGTTGCATCTTTCAATTTGTAGGGATGGATGAAGAGTAACGCTGTTTCTCTCTGCGCATTCTGCGTTGATGTCCATGTGTTATAGATACTATCTGATCTCCATAGCTGAATGTATTCCATAGCATCGACCGATTGTGCCAGATATTCATTGCCATCATCATCTTTTACTATGATTTCTATCTTGTTGAAGCGAGTAGCCGGAATATGCTTCACCTGTACGCCTTTTTCCACACCAAAGGCCACAAAATCGTTCAAGCCATGATTCAAATAGGTGATAATCGGCTTATCCATGGTTGATGGCTCAATAATTTTCTCATTGTAACAGAATCTAATATAGACGTAAAGGTGTCTCTGGGTTTCAGGATGAGGCACGCCCCAAAGATGAACCCTGTCATATCGTAGATACTGGTGTAAACCACCGCCAACTTCTTCAGGTTTCAGCAAGACATTAAGTCGTCTGGACATAAACGTGTAATCAGGTGAAAAAGTGACGACCCATTCAAAACGGAACTTCACTTTCAGAATCTCGTCATTAGCAGTTTTCAGAACGGCTACAAAGAGATTGACATCAGATGCAGCATTTTTCAAATCTTCATCGTCGAATGGCATTTGGCCATTGAGTATATTCTGCATATACTCATATAGTGAGTGACAGCGTTTGATACTTTCACGGAAAGCAATAGCTCTTGATGCTTCATCCAGATTTTCCAGTGTATAGTTTTCACCGTGGTAGATCCGACACAATCCTTTCAGGAATCTCATGTTGTCATTTCTGCCAAGTTCATGTTTAATAGCAAGACCACCGAGTACGTAAATGGAATATAGCCAACGCTTGTTACCTTTATCATCATTATAGAGAAACAGTTTCTGGTTAATGCCGGCATTAGTCCAAAGGGCTTCAAGGTTAAGCTTTTCCACCAGTGGATTACTGTTCCCTCTTTGATACTTGCGCTTATACCATTCAGCTATATAGATTATAGTTTCTACGGCAAATTGAGGGGAGACTAAAGCTGGAAAACCTTTAACAGAAGCAATATCATTCAGGCAGACTTCAAGTTCATTGAAATCTGCTTCCGACAGTTTAAGTAGCCAGACGTATGGCTTACAGATGTCGAATGATGCTATTTTATCTTTTAGTTCTTTCGTTAGTTTTTCTATCATGGTCAGATTTTTTTTCTCCAACTTCCCAGTATCCGCAATAAGCACTGCCAATAAATCTGATGTGTGGCATAGGGGTGATATGTCGTTTAATGTTTCTTATTCTTTTCCCTGATTGTGAAGCTAATACTTCTGTAATTTTAGGATTAAGAATTAATTGTTATTCTATCCAAGCATCTAACTTAAAGTCAGTACCACCTTGAGTGCCATCTTGAAAAACATTTGTATCCTCTACGTAATTTATCTAAAAATATTAGCAATCAGGGAATTTTTTCTTACTTGCACAAAGATATTTTGCTTTTAATGTTTCATATTTTTTAATATTTTTATTGCAAATGCTATACCTGTGGTAATAGCAACTATGACTAATCTGCCAGCATATTCAAATATTTTTGGATTCATTTTTATTGTATATTTAAAAGTTTAACATCTTCTGCTTTGCATTCTATACATATCTCTTTTTGAATGATATTTTGTAGAGACTTTGATAGATTTTAATGATTGCCATTAGAAAACTGCATTTGCAATATGTTTGTTTTCAGTGACTTGTAATCGATTTCACAGGAATAAAAGTTCTAACGGCCGATTTGGGTTTAAAACAGATGACCAAACATCTCGCATCCAAAATCTATTATGTTTTCATACAATTCCGTGAGGGTAAGGATGTGTTATTGACACGAAATCAATTTGGATTTGATGTTGATTTACGAGGCATTATTGTTTTGAACAGCGAATCACTATCTTAAAGACAGTGCTTATAATAACCTTGCCTCACCTTATTGGGATGCAAGGTTGACTCGTTGCACGGACATCAGTACAACAAAGAAAAACTTATCGTGACAGTCGAAACAAGCATATATAGGTGGAAAGTCAGCACCTTCACTTTGGAAATCTAAATGGATGAAATTGGCAAGAATATCCTTAATATCGGACTAAATTTTATTCTATTGGTTTGGAATGTTTATATAAAGTTATAATTTTTCCATGCAATCATAATGTATAGAACGGTATTTTTTGAGGTTTTCCTCAATTTTTGTCTCAATATTCATTCTGCATCTGTCCAGAGCCAGAATTTCAACATCAGGGCCGAAAGATAGAATTAATTGGTCAAGTTCTCGTGTCGGTATGACTTTAATAGCAACTATACACTTATTTTCATCAATAATTTTCTGAGAAGTGTGCAATGGTTTTGAAACAACATATTTGAATCGTCCAGGACTAAATTGTAAAATAATTGTCTCGGCTTCCTGTACTCCATAAGGTACCGATATCCCTACAATATCATCAAAATAAGAATTGAAATTTACAAGGTCATTCTTGCGGAACGGCACATCACTTTTACTTATTCTCTCGATTCGGTCAAGGGCTCGGTTAACAATATAGTCTTTCCCATCAATACGTCCGAATATGAACCATCTGTTATTGTATTGCTTCATATAGTACGGATGAAGTACATTTGTTGAACTGATACCTGTGTGTTGTATAGATTATTTCGAGGGACTGGTGATTGATTGTAGCGTCTATGAGGGTGGAAAGATATTCAAGTCCCTTTAAACCTGAGTTCTGCTGAAAGGAAATAAGATTCTCTCCATCCGATTTTACTCCAAAACGAAGTTCCAGATTAGATATAACATCTTCAAGCCAAACATTACTAGTAATTCCACGGTATTTACCAAGCATCTCAATTGTAGAGCGCAAAGAGTTTACCTCGGCAACCGACAGACCATTCTGATAGATTGAATAGTTTGGCTCAGAATATCTGTAGTAGCATTTCTTCCCTTCAAAAGGTTTGGCATCAAGATAAACGTTATTGGGCAACATCTTCCTAATGGCATTCAAGTCACCTCGCAACTGACGCAACTGAATGGTTGAGTCCTGACCTTCCAACTCGTAAAGATGATTGTTTACAATTTCGAGTAGATCCTCGATAGTATATTTGTTGTTCCAGTTGCTGAAACATCTGTCCAGCACTTGATAGCGATATTGAGCGTTTCTGTTTTCAGACATTGTTAGAGTTGCTTGAATGATACGGTATAAAGTATGCCGGAACCTCTCTGTTGCTTGTTATAAAGCTCAATATCTATATTCCAGTCTTCTCTGAAATCTCGGTCGGTGCACTTAGCATTGTCAGGCCCAAATGGAGACCATCCTCTTGCAATGCCGGCATCGGGACGAATACAAACCTCTGCGTTGTCAGATTTTATCGTCAGACATCGCTCATGCTCTACATAACCAGAATCCTGAATTTTAGGGGTTACTCCTGTCAATTCAGATATAGCATCGTGGAGGAATCCGTTTCTCTTTTCTCCGTCTGTAAAATCTCTGATTGCATTAACTGCAACATCAGCATTATTGTCCGAAGAAGCAATTGCTGTTACAATAACCTTAACAGAGACGATGTTTAAGTCCGCTTTTGTTTTTAGTCCAGAAAGCATCCTCGCCAATAGCATGCAGCCTAAAGGAGTCTTCAAGTATCTGTCTGAATACTCCACGGTAACAGATTTGCCTCGCAGATTAATTATTATTTTATCCCAATTGTCTGTTTCCGGAGCTTTCAAAGAGTTGAAAAACCTGCCTAATGAACTATGCTCCGAGACACGAAATTCGAACATAAAAGAACCATCGCCATCCGAAAAGTCATTCAACAATTGGAGACGATTAACCTCTGAATAGGTTATTGAAGTCGGTTGCAAAGTCAAAAACACATCGCCTCCGCCCCACTTGTTGGAGTAAGACGTATTTATATTCCTTCCGAAATAAGTCTTGACGGTACCATCAGTCATGGTTACGACCATCAAAGGTTGCAAACCTTCAGGAAGGTTGTTGATAAGTGCCTTAAAATCATTTTTAAACACTTCGGCAATCAAAATTGCATCGTCGGCTGACGATAACGATTTAACATTGGGAACGTTTGGAAGAATGAAGCTCACGTCAACACCCTCAAGAGACATTCCTGTCAGGATTTTATTGAATGGGAACGCCTCAGTATCCCACTTTGAAAAGTTACTATCGACAAAAATTCTGATACCGGAAATATCCCTGTTTCTTGTAAGCTGGTAGAATTCTGTTGCTATGTCAGATGTCACTGCGTTTGAATCCGGCATTAAACGAAGTATCTCTTTTGGCGCAATGCGAGCCCTTACTTCCTGCTTCAGCCATTCCAACGCCTTTGGACGGTTAAGGTAGTTAATATACCATTGAGAACGACGGTCAATGAGACATTTTGTGCAAGATTTCTCACAATCGCATCCTTCAAGGGTCTGTAAAGCCATACTCAGAACTTCGTCCTTATATTCTCTGAAGAGCAAAGAATAACCCGCACCACCGAGGGCGGTGTCATAAATGAAGATAGAATGATTTATTCCATCATATCCGAATTCAATCTCACCATCGTTAACACCGAGAAGTTCCGTAAGTTTCCGGCTGAGAATCACGCCGAGTGAGTAAAGGGTTTCCGAGTCCTCTACAAGATTGTTATCTTTATCATAAAACTTGATTTCAACAAAATCTGTTTGGTATCTTCCCACTAATAGCACATGGCGTCTAACAGCAGCTCCATCGTTTTCACCGCCGGGGCAAAGTGTTGAAGCCAACAGATGTTTGTGGCGAGGCATAATCGGATCTGATGTGTCTGGTGATTGTTCAGATTTCATCCTGCCGCAATAAGGACAGAATGCGTATCCGAATCCCCTTGTTCCTTTATTGTAAAATAGAATTTCTGATCTTGGTGTTGAACAGCGTATAGACATTCTTGCAGAATTGGTTTTAGGTTGCCAGGCATCCATTTCAAGCAATATAGGCTGAATGAAATTCATGCTGCCGAGAGTGTTCATTTTTCGTGTTGGAGTTGAATCCCATGCGACAGAAAATGCCGCGGGCTCTACGACCTCGGTAAACCTTTGTTCCGTTGATAACGATATATCTTTTATACCGTGCATACTTCCGCGACGACCGCACTTGGGACAATCGGTTTTTGCCGTTCCGTAAGTAATCGTTGTATATCCACAATGGGTACAATTTTGTATAATATACCTTGAGGTGCTGTCATCGTATTTGGTCTTCAGGCGTATGCCGTTAGGTTCATAAACCCATTCGTTCTTTACAACGGGATTACCTGGAGCATAGGATGAGATTGCCTGACTAATATGGAGAGTCGGAGAATTTCCATCAACTTTTTCCTTGCCTCCGAGCAGACATTCCACTAATCCGACCGGAATACCTGCGCTTGGCAGGAATGAATTTTCGGCCAGATAGGACAGCATTGAGATCTTTAAAAGATTCTCCTTCTGTTTCTCAATAGCCTTCACCGCACTTCCTGTTCCAGATTCGTTTTTAAGAACATCAAGAGTTTTGTCCAATGCTGCTGAGTGAGACTCATAAACATTATATACCGCAGCAATATCTTTTTTTATTATCTGTGAAGCGTCTGATAATGATACTTGAGCCAGTCCTGTCCCTCTGATTAATTTTAGATATGGTACCAAAAGTTCGTCAACGCCACCACTTATTATGCTATCTATATAATTCAAAAACTTGTCGTAAAAAGACAGTCCTTCAGCTTTGAGAAAGAAGTCACGGAGTGTTGCAGTGACTCTGATGCCACCTTGATTAGCGACAAAAGATGCGAATACCAGCGCATTTACATGACGTTGGATTAACTGGCGGCTCTCTAATTTTAATAAAGGAGTCTCAGTAATATGCGTAATCGGATAATCCGGGTTGTTCCAAGTATAAGACCCAATAGGATTGGGAGCGCAGACAGTCAAAGCCAAAGCCTTAGTTTCACTTCGACGACCGGCGCGACCTGCACGTTGAAGATAGTTGGATGATTTCGGAGGCACATTATTCATAACGACCTCTGTGATGCCGCCAATGTCCACACCCATCTCCATGGTTGTGGAACATGAAAGTATGTTAAGCTTTCCTTCGTTAAATTCCCTCTCGTATTGGTCAAGGTCTTCAGGTGACTGTTGCGCTGAATGTTCTGCCGATATGAAGATGGGTTTTGCGGCAAGAACTCTGGTATTCATCATGCCGAACACACCTGCTGCTTTCATCTCGGTGAGATTCTTCTCAATCCAATCCATAACTTCTTCTTCAGTCTGTTCCGCAGTCTTGAATGGAAAACATGGATTAGCAAACTCCTTCTGAATCTTGAACCTCTCAAAATTTTCACGACCAATATATCCATTCATTCTAGGACTGTAGCCGCAAAATGGTGCATCAATAATAACATTATCTACCGGGCATAGATAACCTTTCTCGATGAGCTGCAATTTTACTTTATCTCCAGTAAGGTCAAGCATATATCCCTGATTTTCTGCATCAGTCGCATCGAGGACATTCTGTTTAAGGTAATCCCATGCTGCATCAAGCAACGAATTGATGTTGGCAATTTTAGACTGAGTCATTTGAGATATATCATCGTAACCAAGTGCGGCGCATAAAAGAAGAACAAGTCGATTCTGATTCTCACTCACGCCACTTTGCCCAATATTAACTTTGAACCATTTGGACACGGAATTTCCATTCTTCTTAAGTTCAGAGTTAGAGGGATATATAGGAGAACAGTATTTATTTTGTGTTAGAAAATCCTTATACTCTCCAGAGAGCATATAATGACGACCGCCGCGAATGACATAATCAATACATATCTTCAGAAAATTCTGCCAGTCAGCGTCAGTACATTTTTTCTGAAGAAGCAAAGCCGGACATTTGGCGTTCTTAAGAGCAGGATACACAAGACGTACAAACCCCATTGTTTCCAATGAATTGGCGCGTTTTGGAATCCAGCCGAACTGGTCAACAAGAAGTGCTTTTAGATAGTCGGCTGCATTTTTCAAATTTTTCCGTCCACGGGCTCGCTCTATATGTGCATAGAGCTTTTTGAAATTGGAGTCATTTTCAAGAGGCTGGCTTATCTGAGACCATGACACCTCTTCAGGACAAGGAACAACGGAGTCTCCATTTTTTTTAGCCTCAAGAGCAAAGAAGTCCTCACGAAATACCGCAGGAAGAGTCCCCGGCCAACTTAAATACGCATTGTATTTTTCCTCTTCTTCGGGCGTAAGACCACCAGATTGCATTCTGCTCAACCTCATATCAGCAAGCTTGTGAAAAATAGATGCACGAATCCATGACCGTTCAACATCCTGATTCATCCCCATTGCTGAACGGGCAGAACCTTGACGGCTATCGGTAAATGCAATATACTTACGTCCTTCATATACAATACCTGCATCATTATTACCAATCGGCTCAGCATTGTCAAGAAGTAAGGTTGCTAAAGTCCTTCCGATTTGAGTAGCACTGATCCTTAAGTAGTCAAGTTTTTTTAATTCGCTGAGATTATTACCACAATGTGGACAAAGTATGTGATTGTCTTGTGAATGGCGAAGAGAATGATAAATTACAGGAGATTCCCTATTTGTTCCGCCAGATATAATCTCAATGCTGAGAGCCTTCTGTTCAGGGGCAAGTTCTATTCGTCCTTTCTGATGATTGAAAATATGAGTTGTTTCGATTGTGTTCTTTCTTAGACATGGTTTCTCAGGAATAGCAAAATAGAAGCGAGTAAAACCATCAGCCTCATGTTGTTCCACATCTTCAATTTCTTCAGACTCTTCAGACTCAATCAAATCTTCTTTCTGCTCATAGAAAAGAGACTTATCGAGGTCGATAACATTTGTATACATTCTGAACCCCTTAGATGTACTTGTCTCTCCAACAACGATTGGAGACCCGCAAGAGGAACAGGTAGCAAGTTCTATCATTTTAGACTTGCAAACCGGACAGTTGAGATTTTGGTAGGTTGTCAAACTACCTATAGGTAATCTATAACCTTTGTGTCGCTGACACTCAGAATTGGTGCATACATATACTCCGCTTATAGAGCGAACGAAAAAATGGGCGCGGGTAGGAAGTAACGCACCTGCGCTTCCATCTTTGTTAAGTCCAATGGTTTTCTCGCCAAGAGCATCTATCAATTCCAATGAATCAGAAACATTATTCCCAATTCTTTTATCGATTATTCTGCCAATCTCGGTTGCTTTCAGGACTGGCGAAGAATTCAGTTTTTTTCTGAGACGCTCTATATCTGAAATGGTTAATCGGATTCTGAATCTTGTGCTTATTTTAGATATTTGCTCTACAGCAACATGCTGGTCAAGCTCAGGAATTATACGCTTTCCACCAATAATTTTTATATCATCAATAGGCTTCCCCGTAAGCTGAGATACAAATGTTTTCAGCTTTATTACAGTTTTAGGATTGTTCTCATCCCCGATGGTAGCAGAAGTTACAGCGAAATTAACTTGGTCGATGGTTACTCCAAAAGCATCAAGAACACGTCTGATTTGCAAAGACAATTCAGCTGCCGAAGACCCTGTATATGTATGCGCTTCATCCAAAAGAATCCATTTAAGCTTTCCCCTAGATTTTTCCAGAATCTCCCGGTCCTCTGCCCGTACAAGCATATAGTTAAGCATTGTCGGATTGGTAAAGAGAATTTGTGGTGGAGTCCTCCTTATCTGAGGTCTGGTAATGAGTTGAGGATAATATGGCAATGTGTGTCTATCTGAGCGATTTTCTTTATCTGTATCACCATTATATATGGCATACGTCACTTTCTCTGGCAGAGCATTGCACCATGCATGAATACGCTTTTGCTGACTCTTCATAAGCGCATTCAGCGGATAAAGGAAAATAGCTTGTACACAATCTTTTTCATTAGTTTTAACCAAGTCCTGCAAGACAGGAATCATGAAACATTCCGTTTTACCTGAACCAGTTCCAGATGTGACTATTATGGTCTTTGGCTTCGCAGAAAGCATCGTTTTCCAACTCTCTGTCTGATGTTTGTATGGATGTCTGTCTAACGGGAACCTCAAATCAATTGGAATTTGTTCACTGCTTAGCGCATTAACAAACGAGGAAGACAGCAATTCGAGCTTTGTCGCATGGGCTTTAAAACTATCGTTTCCTTCTTCCCACGGGAATATTGACTGGAATACCGGTTCAGCAAAAAGAGGTTCTTCTTCGGTTAGCACTTTCTTGATATATTCCTGCTCTCGTGCTTGACCTTTGAACCATAGGGAAGCAACGGAGTCTATTAACTGCTCTTTTGCCTTATTGAAAAATGAAAAATAATTCATATTTATTTACTTGCAATTTGTTTAACAGTGCCGATTAATATCTCACTGTATGTTTTCTTAAAATATTTACGGTAGAAGTTAATGATGCGAGCGTATTCTTTCCCTTCCAAGGAGAAAAGCTCAATGCGCCCATTCACTTCTGCGATACTTTCAGCAGCGCACATCGCCGACTCAATCATAACACGATAGGAAACGCGCATCTGTTGATCCGCATAATATTTATTTGTAAGAGTAAACCGAATGAGCGGCAAATCCATGTTATCGTCTGTGTACCCATGAATCTTAGAATTAAATTGATTTATATCTGCTTTTGAGAAAAGATGAGCCGTCCCGATATTGCTACCTGTAACATATCTAGTAAGTTCAGGAGCAACTTCGGTAGATACTGTTGCATTGAAAATTGAACTTATTAGTTCCGTAATATCACCTAACATTTTACCGATGAGCATTTGTGGAAGTGAACACATGAAATGTTCGATACATTCGCTCCATACAGAGCGGGGAATCCAATGTATAGCGATATTTAATTCATCTTCAATGCGGTCTATCTCTTGAATAAGAACATCCGATGCCCCATGTAACCAACATGCTAAAATTAAATTAGTCACCAGTTTAGGGTTTCGACCAATGGCCTTAAATGCATTGAATGTAGTAAATGGGAGATTGAACTCCGACATTATGCGTAATGCCGAAACCACCTTGACCCAATACTCGCCACCAAATAAATTATCATTACTGAGTTTTTCACTCCAATGCATGGTATTCGTAGCAGCCTTCTCTTTTCGTTCTTCAAGAGAGGACTCGCCCTGTCCCAAATTATAATATTTGGGGACAATCCTTCTTAAACTCTCTGGACCGGAGAAAATGATGATTTCGGAATCTATAAGTTCGTAAGGGATGTTAAACAGGCTCAACTGTTGATTATACGGCTTAAGTTTTACCTGCACTAAGTCAGATGGCTTAATATCTTCAGATACAGGAAGGGCATAAACATCTCCATCATAAATAAAATCGGAGGTATCGTCACAAGTATAATCGGTGATACGAATTTTGTCTGTGAATAACTCACTATCGAGAACGAATTTACGAATATATATGCGTTTGTCGTAGATTTTTAATTCAACAGAACTGCTTCTGTCAAAGGTGTTTGTTCCGTATAATTGGAACATTCTAGCAATTAGTTCACGATAATCCGATAGTGGGACAATGCCTTTAATTATGGGGCTTTTTAGATGCTTGATATTATCGTTATCCTTTAATCTGTCTGATTTATAAGTTACGTCGATTTCTCCAGAACGCCCGTGGCTGATGATATTAAAAAAATTTAGGTTGTCATAAGAAATAATTTTTCCGGATGACACCATTTTCCCTTCTAAATCCATCACAGTTATCCCTTCAAACGGTACTACTACCGAAATTCTTAGTGGAGGATTATCATTGGCAATAATCCTCAGATTGCATGTAGATGAATATCTGGAAGCGCTGGCATCTCGTGAAATTCTCCAGATTTTATCATCTAATTTTTCCACAGAGAGATTCTCACTTTCTTCAATCTTTGCTTTAAATTTGTTACGGGATTCAAGGCTAAGTTCTGTTGATAATATCTTTTCGTTGCGGGAGGTGAAAGACATGTCTCCAATGAAAAAGAATGTTTCTACTGCACATCGACTATCTGGAAAATCGACTTTTATATCTATAAGTCCAAATGGCAATAGGCATGAGTTAGACAAATTTCTCCAATCGCCCTTTTGATTATGAAGCCGATATTTCGGCTTAACATTATTTACACGTACCCCATTGTTGTCAAAAACACTTATTACGGGGACACGAGTCAGTAATTTGAAATTAGTTTTTTCAACCCATTGAATATGGATTCCCCTAAATTCCGCGCTATAAGGTGTGAATTCATTGGTAATAGTCACTGATTCATCTGACATTATATTGTGTAAGGTAACAACATCGGCAAATTCTATAGCTGAATAGGTTGTGTTATTTATTATGAGTGTGTGACTCCCGGAGCACTCCCAATCAGAAGAGAATACAGATATATTATGTTCTGCGTTCGCTGTTGATTTCAACGAATATACGTTTTCATCCAGCATTTGAAATACTAATGGATATTCAAAATTAGGTGCATAACTACCGCAAATAGTGGGGAATAATCTTACATCATTATCACATTGGATTTTAACCTCAACAACAGGTTCTCCATTCCATTTAATATCGTTTGCCACACCAACTGTCACACGGGAATAAATTGCATCTACAACTTCTCCCATATCATCTTTTATAAGGGATTTCCTGACATATTTCCCCACAAGTGCGCCAGCGACAAAAACATCGAAGGAATAGCATGACTGATAGTCTAATCCTTCTATCGATTTGGCTAAGATGTCTTTTACAACATTAAGGTTAACAAATAGGCTCGCTGTCCCTTCTGTAATAATACGAAGTTTCCAGCTCAGAGAGAGTGGCTTAGTTCTGTATTCGCTCTTAACTCTATGATATTCTCTCTTCAGTGATTTTGTAAGTTCAGACAAGGAAGAATCTGCGTCGTCATATGGCAACCATCTGTCTTCTTCGGATATAATTGCATGAGCAATCTGCAAAGCAACATCGTAAATATTATCATTCTTGAACGCTTTTCCTAGATATGCAATGCAGTTGAAATTTTTAATCAGGTCGAGATTGTTATCATCCCAATCTATGTTTATCAAGGACAATTCTTCTACCAATCCGATGAGGAAACGAGAAAATCCCCCCAAATTGGTTCCGTTTTTTATATAGTTAACCGGTAGCCCTCCTTGATTCAGTAGAGTCCGGAAATACTCATTTCCTTTAAGCGAGTGCATGAAAGTAAACCCATGATTCCTCAGCCCGTTGCGAGCAGCTTTATATAATCTTTCCCAGCAGTATTGAGGGAGTCCAATCCCAACAGCTACGTCTTCTCGGGATGGGATGCCACCATTATAATCCCTTCTCCACCATTCGGCATAGCATAAGGCAGCTTCCATTCCAAAGGACTCCAATCTGTATGAGTTTTGAAGCAATGTATTCTTTAGGCTGACATATTCCTCCTCAGTCAGTTTCAATTTCCACAGAGGCATATCAGGTGTAATGGACTTCCGATTGCGGGCATCCAAAATACTCGTCAAAGCATCATGTTGCTCATTGCTGTATGTATACTTCATGTCTTATTTATTAGATTGATCCATAAACATATTGCAAAATAAATAAAATCTGTGCAATCACGATGCACAGCAAATAAAAAATCCAAGAATAATACATTTTTATAGGCATTTTTTTCAGGTATCGGCATAAATGAATTACTAATGGCACACCTCAATTTGTTGATTTTGCAATAAATTGAGGAACAGAAATCAAATATAAAAGTCAAAGAAGCAAGCTATTTTACAAACATTCTGTAATGAAGAGAAATCAGACATTGCTCATCGTCCATATTTATATTGCCGTCCAACACGATTTTCCCCAAAGTCAAGGGGCGATTTAATAACAATCAATATGTATAAAGTCTTTCAACAATTGAAAAGTTCGTTTGTTTTTCCTTATTTTCAGTCTGTTGTTTTGGTAATAAAAGAAATACTCATTATCTTTGCAAATAAGAAAGTCGTTCTATTGATTTAATGCAAAATGAGGTAGAATACAGAACTTCACTCGTTCCTAAATCGTTACCTGTCAAGAGACGAATCTTTGCAAACCATTCAGTTTCAACGATAAAGGTAATTCAGTATGTCTTAAGCAGTGGAATGTTATATGTTTTTGAATACCAGCTTTCTTTATCCATGCTTTAAGAGGATATCCAGTCATGCAACGTCGCAGTTCTTTGAACACTTTACCTGTGCTCGGTTCTCCACAAAGTGCGTATGCTTCATAACTGATAGGGAGTAGGGCTTCTGTCTGTGTCTTTTGTGTACGAAGACGAATGCAATGTCCTAGATCAGGGGCTGTGCATAAATTTTCCCACTTAAGATTCAATATATCGCTGATGCGTAATCCGGTGAGACATGAGAAAAGGGATGCATTTCTTAATACAGGTATATCGCATGGAGTTGAAGCCAGAGTCTTTAATTCATCTTGTGTTAAAAACTCTTTATGAATATCCCTACTTTCTATCTTTTCAAGAAAATCATTGGGATTTTCACGTAAATATTTATCTCTATATGCAAGTTTCAAAACTCCTCGGAATAATGAGAAATAACTGGCAGCTGAATTACGGGAAACCATTTTATCTGTATGTTTTAGTTGCCTTGCATAGAGAAGATAGTCTCGGAAGCGATTACATAGGTCAACAGTGATTTCTCCAAACATACATTTGCCATTGACAAATTTCTCAAAGTGCAGATAAACGATATGCCATTTATGATCTTTCTTACGACATACTTCTTTGAAATATGCCATAAAATCGGCTCTCATTTTGTGTCGGTCCATAAATCCAAATTCTTCATTGATTACAGCCTCTTGCCGGCGGCATCTGATAAGTTCGGCTTTAGCTAGGATTTCATTATTGTAATCTAGCTCAATTGCATTCTTTGGGGTTGCATAAATGTAAAATCCTAAATATTCACGTCTGCTCAGTTTCATTGTTTTAGGATTACGTACAGCAGGGTAGTAGTCCAAGTAAAGAGAGATTCGTCCGTTTCTTATAGGGCGTTGTCTTAATGTTACAGTAGTACATGTTTGTTGTCTCATAATATATAATGTATTAAAATTTATATTCAGGTTTAATTCTTATTGTGGTGATAGCAAAATAAACAAGTGTATTCCTGGTGATGTGGTTATTTTAAAGTTAACCATAGGATAACCAGTAAATAACATTAAATCGAAGGTGGAGCAAGCAGATCATCGAGCTCTTTGCGTGATATCTTGATATATTTTCCTTCCTGCACTTTACTGATATGATGCCATTTTACATAGTGATACAATTGGTCACGAGTGAGATTGTATTTTTCCATAGCTTCGGCTGTCGTATAATATTCTGGTTCAGCTTTAGCAAGACCTTTGGCAATATCTACATGCTTTTTGGAATAGAATACCTGTCGCTTGATTTTTTTCTTTGGAATAGCAAATCGGGAAACAAAAGAATATATAGCACTTGTTGTCATGCCAAACTTTTCCGTTAAATCTTCTACAGAATACCATTCCGTAATGTTGGAGTCCGGTGCTTTAGATGCAAAATATTTATCAAAATGCTTGGCACTCCAGTATGTTTTTCCGATGCATCATCGTATTCTCATTGATTATCAATAGTTTGCGTCTTAAAAGGTAGACTACTCAAAAATTTACTTGTTTTTTTGCGAAAAATCGAAGATTTAACGTTTTTTTTTCATCGACTCTCTCCGAACAGAGAGAAAAAAGGCAAAAACGGCCCTTTCGAGCCCCGACTGACCTCGTCTGCAAAGATAGGGCATGTCGGGGTTTATTTCGCCAAAATGAGCTGTAAAATCGAGGTTGGATTCACGGATATTTTCGGATTCCGAGTAAGGTATTTTGTGATTGATCGGAGTGGTTGTTGGGGACGGTCCTTCACATCCGGATTGCTTATAAGATTTGCAGCCAAAAGAAAAATGGCTGAAACCATTTTCATGGCGCAGCCATCTCTTTTTTCCCTTAATTTGACTTTACTTTAATGAACGTATATATGAATACGGGGATAAAGTAAAGTTGCTGATTTCATGGAAAAGTGTAGATTTCAAGCCTCAATTTTGATGGAAAAGTGTATGAAAGGAGCCTGATTCGTTGGAAAAAGTGTGCGAATTTGAATTATTCGCTTGAAAAAATGTAGAACCACTTAAATATCATATCTTCTATTCTTGCGATTTTTACATATAACACATCATTAAATAGATGAAAAATAGTATATTTGCATATTATATGATATGTTGAGCTATGACGAAAAGTACGATGGGTACCAAGTTGCCAAGAAAGTTGGAGCAGAAGATGCAGATAGTAGGAGAACAGATCAGGCTGGCCAGATTACGCAGGAATCTTAGTATTGCCCAAGTCGCTGAACGTGCCACCTGTTCACCTCTTACGGTTTCACGTATAGAGAAAGGTGTACCGACGGTAGCAATAGGTATTTATCTCAGGGTGCTTTATGCGCTTCAACTAGATGATGATATTCTTCTGCTTGCAAAAGAAGATGCAATGGGAAAAGCATTACAGGATTTAAGTCTTAAACAGCGGGAAAGGGCATCCAAAAAAGAATAAAGTATGAAAAAACTCTATGTATTTGCTGATTTTGATTGGCTGAAAGAACCAAGGCTAATTGGAGAGCTGAATTACGAATCCCTTCGTGGTTCTGACAGCTATGGATTTTGCTATAATGATGAATGGCTTAAGGACTATGGAAGTCTGTTTCTTAGTGATGACTTGAACAACTATCCCGGTCAGCAATACACGGCTCCCGGCAAGGATATTTTCGGATGTTTTTCTGATGCCCTTCCAGACAGGTGGGGGCGTACATTGATAAATCGTCGGGAGCAGATTCTTGCAAAGGAAGAAAAGCGTCCGGTACGTCGGCTTTCTTCATTAGACTATCTTATCGGGATTGAGGACTTTTCTCGCATGGGAGCTTTTCGATTCAAGGAATCAATGAATGGAGATTATATCAATGCAAGCGAAGTCCTACGCATACCACCACTGACAGATATTCGTGAGTTGATTGCAGCTAGTTCCGAAATAGAGAAAAGTGAAGATGAGAACAGGTTACCCGAAATGCGTTGGATTGCTCAACTGGTACAACCTGGTTCTTCTCTTGGCGGAGCGCGTCCAAAGGCAAGTGTAATTGATGAAAACAGAATTTTGTATATAGCAAAATTTCCGTCCCGTAAAGATGATTATGATGTTGGACTTTGGGAACATTTCTCACATCTGTTGGCCAAGAAGGCTGGTGTCAATGCTGCAGAAACAAGAGTAATCTCTACAAGCGACAAATACCATACTTTACTTTCCCAGCGATTTGACAGAAGGGAAGACGGTAAGCGCATACATTTTGCTTCAGCCATGACTCTTTTGGGCTTAAATGATGGAGACAATGCCAATACCGGTAACGGCTATCTGGATATGGTTGATTTTATACTTCAGAATTGTACTAACGTGGAGGATAATCTGAAAGAACTGTATCGCAGAGTCGCGTTCAATATCTGTATTGGTAATACAGATGATCATTTCCGCAATCATGGTTTTCTTCTGACTGCCAAGGGGTGGACTTTATCTCCGGCTTATGATATGAATCCCACTCTGAATGAGTATCAGAGCCTGTTGATTAATAGTCACTCCAATAAATCGGATTTGAATGAATTGCTGAATTCTTGTGAGGAATATATGATACAGAAGAATATTGCTCAGCAAATCATCGGCGAGGTACTTGTTGCAGTTAAAGACTGGAAAATACTGGCCACCCGACTGCGTATTGAGAGAAATGAGCAGGAACGTTTTTCTTCTGTCTTTGATAGGCAAAACTTATCGACGTAAATCACAAGAAAATATAAGCCCTGCAAAAATAGTATGTTAATGTTTGTTTTAATATTTAGCACAAAAATACTGTAAACGTTTACAATGAAAATAATAGATCAGAAAATGAATAGTTTGTTATATTATCCATATATTAATTTACCTCAAAACGATTGGACAATACGCGCTTTACTTTATTATGACAATGTGAACGCTATTGTCCCTACTCAATATTTTTACGAACCAGAACACTATAACCCGTTTATGCGAGAAGCAATTATGAATGAATTGATTACTCCAATAAATCCTATGGACGTTCTCAATAACCCGTATGAAGTTTCTCTAAGATTTATTGAATATTTGAGTGCAAGAAAGAGTGTAATAGAAAGACGTAGAAGTTTTTTTCAAACCAAGCACATATAATTCACCGTGATAAATCCTTATCCTCATACAGACAGTGTAAACTGCATATAAATAAATTTGATAGTGATGTTTTTAATTATCTTATGGAGATAGGACTTGCTGAGCGTATAGATTATAATTGGTATAATGTAGAAAATAAAACAGCTAATGATCTTATGTTTTTATTATCATCAGTTATTGCAGATAAAATTCAATCTATATTGGCTACTGATAAAATTGATTATAGCTTTTCTCAGATTTGTGCACAAAATAATGATGTCGAATTACGAAACAGACAGTATAAAAGAGACTTGATACTAAAAAATCTTATACCATATCCAAAACAGATAGACATAACAAATCTTAGGAGATTTAAAGAAAAACATCACGATCTACTTATTGCCTTTAGAAGCAAAGTTGAATCAATAGTCTTGAATTCAGCAATTTCTCCAGAATCAAGAATGTTTGAAGTCACTTTGGGAGAGCTAAAAATACAAAAAGAAGAATTATCTAAGAGAATGAACGAAAGCCATTTAGGCAATATTAACTTTGGAACAATATGTGGGACTATTTCTGCAGGTATAGGTCTATTTGAGAACTCTTCAGTCGCTACAATTACGGGGTTATTGTCTGCAATTTATTCTGTGTGTAAGACTGAAAGACCAGAAAGTGTGGCAGATCAAACAGGACTTAAATATTTGGCCTTAGTTGATAAAAGAATGAGAACACGCGAATAATGTATTGTTAAACCTTAAATAAATAAAAATATGAGTTTTACTTGGATTCCATATTACAAAGAATTTGCTCAAAGATTGACACAATTTCAAAAAGATAGAAAGCGACTGTTAAATTTGATTTATGATAATCGAGACGAACTGCTTGCAAAATACCTTCACGATCAAGGAGGCGAGGGCGATTTATTAGAAGATATTGACCCATTCACCGTATTTGGCTTGTTTAATAGAGGTATTAAACATGAGAATAGAATAAATTCAGCAAAATTATTTAAGAACATACTTGATATAAAAGCAGATATTCCGAAAGATTTTGAAGGTATTCCTGTTCTTAATAATCAGAAGTCTCATTTTTTTGGATTTAGATCCCATCGAGGGAAAAATGATATACAGAATTTGTGGAACCTATTTATAAAAGTTGTTAATGATGAAAACTTTGAAGAGGAATACAATACGGTAATCAAGCAGTTCATCATTAAAGTGAATATTACAATGGGGCTATTTTGGATTCGTCCAGAAAAATTCTTGGCTTTTGATCGTACAAATAGGCAATACTTAAAAGAGCAGTATGGAATTAAATTATCTAATAAGGCACCTGAGTATTCTGAATATATGAAAATTTTGGATAGCATTAATAAGAAAATGGCTTCAGGTGAGATTAAAGAAAACACTTTCTATGAATTATCTGCAAATGCGAATAATTTGGGATATGATAATTCTGATTATGACTCCTATTTAGAATGGGGTTCATTTTACAGTGAATTATGGAAAAAACGAAAAAATATTATACTTCAAGGGGCTCCTGGCACAGGTAAAACGTATCGTATTCCAGAGTTAGTAGTACGTCTATGTGAGCCGGAGTTCGATGCTAATAATGCTACTCGTAAAGAATTAATGTCTGTTTACGATAGATTAAAAGAAGAGAAACGTGTTATGTTTACCACATTCCACCAATCGATGGATTATGAGGATTGGCTGGAAGGTCTACGCCCTGTTTTAGAGAACGATCAAGTAACATATAAAATTGAATCTGGCATATTCAAGAGGTTATGTACAGAGGCAGAACGTCCATTGTCTGCAAAAAAAGATGTGAATATATCAGATGAGGCAATAGTATGGAAGGTATCATTGAGTGGTACTGGTGATAATCCTGTGCGCAGAGACTGCATGAAAAATGGATATATCCGTATAGGATGGGATGGATATGGTGAAAATATAACAGAAGAAACGGATTGGTCAATACACAATGGAGAGGGTAAAACAATATTGAATGCTTTCATTAATACGATGAAGGTTGGAGATATTGTAATGAGTTGCTATTCAAGTCGTACCATTGATGCTATAGGCATCGTTACCGGTGAATACGAGTGGCATGATAATTTTGAACACTATAAACGAGTACGTAGAGTTAAATGGCTTGTTAAAGATATAAATGAAGATATCGTAAAGTTAAACGATGGCAAAACTATGACTTTAGGAACGGTTTATAGGTTGAATGCCATAACCTTGGATAAGGTTAAGTCTTTATTGGATAAGTATGAAGCATCCAAAACCTTGATTGATAATAATAAGCCATACGTAATTGTTATCGATGAATTTAACAGAGGGAATGTTTCGAAAATATTTGGTGAACTGATAACATTGCTTGAGCCAGATAAAAGAAATGGAATGAGGAATGCTGAAAGCGTACTTTTACCATATTCAAAGAAAGAATTCTATATACCTTCAAATGTTTTTCTGGTTGCAACGATGAATACCGCGGACAGATCTCTTGATACTATTGATTATGCTATTAGAAGAAGATTCGCGTTTATTACTGTAAAGCCACAAGAGATTGATGATGATAATTTTAACTCTGAATTGTTTCGTGAGGTAAGTAATTTGTTTATAAGCAATTATGACGAATACGCTGAAAGTGGATTTGACGACACAATTAAGCTTCTACCAGCAGAAACATTATCAGAAGAGTATAGACCAGAGGATGTTTGGATTGGTCATAGCTATTTCATCATGGATGGCGAATATGCGCTTCAAGACAGATTGCTTTTTGAAATTATTCCCTTACTTGAAGAATATATTCGAGATGGAGTTTTGACATCTGAAGCACAACAAACAATAGACAAGCTTTATTTGACTGCGACAGAACAATGAAACTAATACGACTTCAAGAACAAATAGCTGAAAATACTTGTATTCATCAAGATATAGCACAAGATATTATTCCTCATATGAAAGATGGGGAAAATATTGTGTTTTCTGTTTGTCGAAAGGATAATGATAAAGAAATGTGCTTGTCCCTCAGTAGAGATAATGACCATATCTTTGCCAAAGGCTCATATTTCATTGGGCTTGATTGGCTTTCTACGGGAAATGTAGCTATACAAGTTAATCCCAAGATGAACGAGGGTTATGAGATAGATTATATACGCATGTTAAATGATTCATTAACAGAGTGTGAAAACTACAATCATTTAAGTAATCTTGTAACTATATATTTTAATAAGCCTTCAATTAAAGTTTCGCAACAACAAGATTTACTAAGTATATTTCTTATAACAGAGTACCTTAACATACTTAGTTTGATTGTAAAGAAGGGGCTGAAAAAGAGTTTTTACATAGTAAAAGAGAATTTGCATAATAAAATTAAGGGTCGTATAATGGTTGACCAAAATATGCGAACAAATATAGCGAAAGGACGTATAACCAATAATGTATGTAAGTATCAGGTTTATGGAACTAATTCACCTGAAAATAGAATTTTAAAATTAGCATTTCGTTTCTGTGTTAAACAGTTGGAAGTATATAAATATGCTGTAAACACAGAGCTGTTGAATAAAAAAGTTAGATTTATACGACCTTATTTTGATAGTATAAGCGACGATATATGTGTTAGAACAATAAAAACATATAAAGGTAATCCCGTTTATAGGGATTATAATCAGGCAATTGAATTCGCTCAATTGCTTTTACGTCGTTATAGTTATGATATTACGACTATTGGACAAAATGACATTTCTACGCCACCTTTTTGGATAGATACAAGTAAACTGTTTGAGCTATATGTATTTCATCACTTACGTAGAGTTTTTACTGGAAAAAATGAAATTAGTTATCATGTTCGTGCGCATTTCCAAGAACTTGACTATCTTTTAAAACCTGAGTTATGGCCTAATCCATATGTGATAGATGCCAAGTACAAACCTAGATATAAAGAATGCAAAACCATATCAAAGGAGGATGCCAGAGAAGTGTCTGGGTATGCTCGTCTAAGTAAAATTTACGAATTACTGGGTTTAGATGAAGAAAGTGCCATTCCCATAAAATGCTTGATAATATATCCAGACCAAGATAAAAATGAGTTCTTTACGTTCAATCGGGAAAAGGAGCCCGAATTCGAAAGAATATCAGGATATGTAAGATTGTACAAGGTGGGAATAAAGTTACCTCTTATTAATTATAAGGGGATATATTACCCATCCGAAAGGTATTAACGCCCTTCGCCAGATCAGGTCTGGTTCGGCTCTACCGAAGTCTGTCTCGCATACCGCTTTCTATAGGGTGGGAAGGCAGCTGCACTACAGATGCCGGGTGGGGATGATATATTCCGCTCTGCCTGCGGCAGCACACAAAAAACATAATTAATTGTAAAACGGAAACGACTAAAAAAATACTAACTTTGTAAAATTATAATCTGTCCGAAAAACTGGAAGTTTACAATATGTACTTAGATTTTATAACAGATATCGCCAAAATTGGTGATAGAATAACAATTAAATGTGCTAGTGGAAATTACACCGGCAATATTATTAGATTGACATCCGAGATGATCGCCATCAAAGATGACAATGGGACAATTATTGTTAAAGCCGATTCTGATATTGATGGAGGTGTTGAACTTATTAATACAGATATTAATAACGGCACTGACGGTCGCATTGAATCGGATCAATTATCACATCCGAATGAAACTACTGGCGCTTTATCAAAATCTCCAGTTAATAATTGCCTTGATTTATTTGACTCACTAATCAATAATTCGGGTGTATCTCTTGATAGTATGACTATCTCGAATGGCTCAATTATCGAATCAACTACTCTTGCTCTTGCTAAAGATGAGTTTGCAGTTCTTCTTGATTCAGGCGAAGAAGTGCCAATGAAGAAATGGTCAATAGCGGGATATAAACAATCCGAATGTGCTGATGGTGATCGCATTTATGTGAATTCATCGCCTTTTTCAGGAACTATGGCGATGACATATGAAACATTGTGTGATACTTTCGTTAGGTATGTTGGCGGAAACAGAGCTCCTGTCTTGCATAGCATTAGGCATACTCTGAATAAGACTCCCGAGTTCCAGGACTATACTTCTGATCTTATTCAATTGAAGAAATTCATATCAGAATTGGGGAAAGATACTAGCCATAATTCGAACGTAAAAGATACACCAACTATCAGCCAAAAAGAGTGTGATAGATTGGAAAAGTATATACAAGAGATTATTGCTGGAGAAGATCCTGCATCACCATTATCAGACGCAAAGATTCGAGCCGGATATGCCGCCGAATACGGAAGAAAATATAAGACAAAAGTAATTCGTGAAATTCGCGATAGATTGGGCATTCTAGACAAAAAAGGAAGAACTATATCACTTGATAATCAAGCTAGCAGTCAAGAAGCTAAAGGTGTTCTTCCAACCTGCGAGATTAATAAATATTTTGTTGCATACCATAATGGCGCTGCAACAAGCAACGATTATCCCGAAATCCGATTCCTTGACGATGTAGTAGAACCATCTTTGTTGTCTGAATTACAGTCATTTCACAAAGGGTCGGCACCAATTCCAGCCATTTGTGATGTATCAAGAATAGGTCACAATTATTATGCAACTTTTTTGGTAAAACCAGCCAGTGTTGATGAACTAAAGAAATATTCCGAGGTTTATAAATTGGCATCAAAGATAGAAGTTGCAAATGCCCTCGACTCATATATCTCTACATTGGGCGATACTTCTGAACACCATACACAGACAGAAACGAGTCTTCCCGACATGCTCGCCTATGCTAGAAAGCAAAGACTTATTCATAATTACGATGTAGCAGAAAAGACATACCTTGAATTAGTTGATAAGGAGTTTTCACTTGATGCGGTTGTGAAAGAGTTGGCTGATATGTATCGAGAGATTGGTAAGCTTGACACAGCCGTCTCCATTATGGAGCAATACCTTGACAAGATGGAAGACATGCAAAAAGCATATAATTTTATTGCTACTTTGTATGCATCGGCCAATGAGATTGAAAAAGCACTTGAAGCTCTTAATAAAGTCATTTCAGGATCGACATTACCTAATCAAAAATCCAAGACACTTTACAATATTGCTCTGCTTTATATAAAAAAGAGTGATAATATAAATGCGGTACATGCATTGGAAGAGGCCATCAAGCTAAATCCATCGAATAAGAGTGCGAAGAAACTTCTTGAACTAAGAAAGAGAGTAGACGGCAAAAAACGATTGGAGAAGAAAGTTGACAAATTGTTAAACTTTAAAGAAGATCCGCTTATTGAGTACGATCTTATTTCAAATGACGCAAATGAGAAGATCATTTTAAGCGAAGAAACTAATGAGCACCTATTGATCGCAAAGCAGTTAAAAAATGCTGGATTAGAGAATTCGGATGAATACAAAAATGCAATCATTGAGTACGCGAAGTTAAAAGGAATTGATCTGATTAAGACCGGCAATATTTTCTCCGGTAAAGAGTATTTATTGTCTGCAGCTCTTCAGGAAACCAATGAACAAAAAATTGAAAGTGAGTTACTTTATATAGCAGCTCACTATCCTTCCCCTCATACGCAATTGTTGAGTGACACAAAGAAGGATATTAAACAATTCTTTGAGCAGGTTGAACCGATTGATAGTGAGGATCTTTTCTATGGTATATTACATCTAATAGCCACGACAAAAGCCTCAAAGCGTATCATTAGCGCATTATATCAATCTCCTTCATGGAAGCCATGGATTCTCTCATATTTAGGTGTCAAAGACCTTACACCAACAAAGTATGTTGAGATCATACAAAAAAGAGCCTCACTAGAAAAGGTATGTTTTGATGAGTATGTTTCCTCTTTAAATAATATTCTTAAAGAAAACGACATTGAAGAGATTTTCAAGTCTCTCACTCAATTGCAACCAACTCCATTCTTATCCGAAAAAGACACTAATAATATTTCTGAAGTTAAAGACGTTGCTGATAAGGTAATACAGCTTCGAACTGCATATACATATGACAATGCAAGCGATATCTCAAATGCTATAGAAAGAAAAATAGCAGATATTAAAGAGGGACTTTTATTGTATCCCACCAAAGTATCGTGTTGTCATATTTCAGCATTGCTAATAAAGATATCGGATATCTGCTCAAAACTAATGGAAAGATTAGTCGAAAGCAAAGAGCCTGTAGTATCAATTGATGCAATTTGCGATGCCACGATTGATTCCTCGGGTATCTGCCAGGTCCAGATTCAGGTTAGCAATCTTGAAGGCAGGATGAAAATACTGGCCGGAACGGTATCAATTGTTCGTGTCAATAACAGAGACCTCGAGAAGCAGCGTTTTTCTAAAACTCTAACGGATACGCTATATGGAGGTGGAATTCAACATTTCCAGTTTGAGTTGCCATTAACGGAGCAAGAACAATCATCAGAAATCTTGTCCCCACTCACAATTGTTTTTGACTATGACAAAACTGATTTTTCAAAAGAGTCCAAAATTGTTAATTTGAGCATAAGAATAAGTCGGCCTGAGCAGTTTGTAACAATCCCAAATCCATATTCGGAATTTGCACATGCGAATACAGTTGAAGACGATTCAATGTTCAAAGGCCGAGAAGAAACGATCAGTGAGATTTGCGAAAATATTATCAAAGGCAAGAAATGCTATGCAATCTATGGACAGAAGCGCTCAGGAAAGTCTTCTGTCTTGTTCCACATTGCGAAACGATTACGTAATGATAATAAGGCATTAGCGGTTCATTTCTCAATAGGTGAGAATCTACTAGGCGATAGAGATACAGATGAGAGTGTACTGAACAATCTATATTACCTATTTCTCAAAGAAATTGAAAATGGATTGAAGAGAGTTGATCGTATAAAATTCAGAGAGCTATTTAACAGAGGTGTTAGATGGGATGATATAAAAGACAATCCAGAAGCTCAGTTTAGAGACAGGCTGGATTCTATTATAGATGCCATCAAAGATAACTACTCATTTGAATCAAGTAAAATCATATTGCTGATTGATGAGTATACCTATTTGTATTCCTTCATTAAAACGAAGAAATTGTCATCTCAATTTATGGCGAAGATGAAGGCATTAATTGAGAATAACTATTTTACCGTTGTTGTCGCAGGACACGATGCAATGCCTCAGTTCTTAAATGACTTTGCTAATGAGTTCAAAATATTCGAGCCTTATAAACTGAGTTATATTGACGAAAAATCAGCGAGAGAACTGATAGAAGATCCTATCAGGAACGAAGATGGATCAAGCAGGTATCAACCTGAAGCTGTTAATAAAATACTTGAATTATCAGCATGTAGTCCTTTCTATATTCAGATTCTCTGCGACGAAATTGTAAAATATGCCAATGCCAATCGACATTCACCTATTACTATTATTGATGTAAATAATGTATTGAAGTTGTTGGTTAGTAACCAAGGATCAATAAGTAAAGGCGATTTCGAGAACCTGGTTTCAAGTGGAGATGGTAAGCTTAATCCAACACTTGTTGCTAAAACCTATAACATTCTTCAGGAGATTGCTGTTCGAACTAGAAAAATTGAATATTGCCCTCAGAAGGACATTAACGTATATGGCAGATCTGAAGACGATGTGATAATCAATGATTTGATCGAACGAGATGTAGTGGTCAATGACAAACTCTATGTCGGAGAAAAACGAATAAAAATTAAAGTACAACTGTATAAAGAGTGGATAAATAACAATGCAGACTAATAATCCCTTCGCTTCTGCTGGCACAATTGTCAACGGCGATTTATTTGTTGGCCGATCTGTTGAATTAACGGAGGTATATAACCGAGTATTGGGAAAGAACTTTGGTAATCTATCTATTGTTGGAATACCCAAGATCGGCAAGTCTTCTTTGATGCAGGCCTTATATGATAGAAGAAATGAACTCTATGATAACAATAAGTACGTTGTAGTGTGGTATACTTTCAAAGCAATTGAAGAGTATGCAGATGACGAGCCGCGAGAGATTTTTATTGACATAGCGCGTAAAGTTGAAAAAGAGCTCAAGAGACATGGATATGATGTGTCAGAAATATCATACTATGTCAATGAAGTGTCAAATCTTGAGATGAGATTCACTGAATTTCAGTCTACTTTACTTGATATGTTTGAAGAGCTTGTCTATAATGGGATTCGTGTAATTTTATGCCTGGATGAGTTCGATTATTGCAAGAACTACCTTGAGGAGTGTCATTTCCAGTTACTCCGTGAGCTAAGCTATCGTCCGGAGAATAAGATTGCTATAGTAACCGCATCTCGAAGATCAATCCACGACATAGAAAAGGATTCTGGTGGTGGTTCAAATTTCTTTGAAACATTCAAGAAGATATATCTAAAACCATTTTCTATAGAGGATATCCGGTTGCAAAGGAATCTCATAGATGGGGTTTCTGAAAATGATTGTATTCTTCTTGATAAAGCAGTTGGTCGTCACCCATACTTAAATGCAATAATACTTGATGAGTTTTTCAATACAAGGGATATGAAATCAAGTATTGATAAGCAGATAAATTCCGTCTTAACTCATTACGATTATCTTTTCAGGATTCTAAAGAAAGACAAGCTCGATGATAAGGTAGTAAAACTATACTCTGGTTTTTCAGATACTGTATCCCAGGAGGAGGAAGAATATATCTACAACAGGTATGGAATCTTCGACAACATTGGAGACAACAAATACGTGCCGTTTTGCGATACATTCGAGCAGTATCTTAGCCAATTGTATAGGACAAATCCATACAACTTATTATGGGGGAAAACTGAACGAGGTTTGCGAGCCATAATAAAGTATGCTCTTGATCACGAATATGGAGATGATGTCAGACTATGGGACCCAGAAATCAGAGACCTATTTTCACAAGAAGACTGGTCTAAGTATGTCACTCAAAGGCGAAAAGAAAAAGAATTATTTAAGGGAAGAGCGTCTGATTGCATCATTGACCAGTTGTACCCAAGACATTATATTGTACTCATCGAAGAATATTGGGACGGTAACATTGACGCAATAATGGGGCATACTCTCAACTATTGGCGTGACGAATTAGCTTTCATTTGTAGATATGTGCGTAATCCAGAAGCTCATAGTAGGATAATTCTTAACAATGCAGAAAAGACTAGAGCTACTGTATTCTGTCAAGAGGTAATAAAACGTTGTCAATTACATAGAGATGAGTTAGGGGAACTTGAATAAACCTCAACTAATTATCCTTTTGCAATAAGCTCAAGAACAGCGATACCTTCGGATCGTTACCATTAGAAATGGCTGACCTATCATAAGCATCCGATGAAAGACATCTTAACAACTTTTTACAAGTTGGGCCGTTGTTACCAAGTTGTTCAAAGTTGGGTTCGATTTGCTACAAGTTGGCTTCTTTTTGCCAGTTATGAGGAAGGAGTTTCCGCAGGTCTAGCTTCTGATTCTCATATTGTGGGATCTTGACCAGTACATCTTCCATCCATTTGCGCGGGTCCACTGCATGTTCCTTGCAGGTGCTTACCAGTGAGTAGATGACGGCAGCCCTGATTGCAGAGTCGTGATTGCCGCAGAACAGGAAGTTCTTGCGTCCCAAAGCCAGCGGTCTGACTGCATTTTCCACGAGATTATTATCTATCTGATATCTGGCGTCTCGCACGTATCGGCTGAGCCTTGGCAAAAGCGGAACAGTATAACCTATCGCCTTACCTTACCTGCTGTTTTCAGTCACATTGGATGCGGTGTCGTACATCCATTTCTCGAAGGTGCATATGGTCGGGTAGGATATCTTTTCCCTCATTTCCTGCAGCTTTTCCGCACTCCTGCCCTGTTTCTTCGCATCACTCTCTACATTGTACAGTTTCCCGATCAATTGTAAACTTCCCCTTTTTAGGACAGCCTTCAATTAGACAGCAAATATAATTCATTTTGTTGTTCCAATTGCATGTATGGTTCGGTGATTGATTTCAGATAGGCCACCCTAAGCGTAAGCTGTAGAGATGTGCAAGGCCGCCTTTTGGCGCTTGCCTTGGCCTTGCTCAACTCGGAAGCGGAGCTATATTTGCCTGTCTGAACATCAATCATTGTGTGTCACACCTTTTTGTCCGGTACTCCATCGGCGGTATGTTGTCGAGGCTTTCATGGGGTCTCTCATTGTTGTAATAACAGTTCCACTCTTGGGTTACCCGTTTCACTTCCTCTATGCTTCTGAAGATGTACACGTCAAGTACAGCCCTTCTGTAACTGCCATTGAACCGTTCCTTTGAAATGAACTTCGGGCCGCTATCGCATCTGATATTTTTCGGCTTGCCGTTCAGCCAGATTACCTTTTCCAATGTCTTTATCACCCTTCTTGCCGAGAAAGACATTGAAACCTCCTGGGACACCGCCACCTTATCACTGTCATCCATTATGTTCAGCACCCAGAACTTCCGTCCGCACTCCAGGACATCACCAACAAAATCCAGAGGCCATGTCGTATTGGGTTCGGAGGGCTGTTCCAAAGGTGTCTTGACCCTTGCCGGAAGTCGTTTCTTCAAACGGACACGTTTCTCGTAGTGCATATTCTTGTACACACGGTAAACCTTCTTGTGGTTCCAATTCTTTCCTTCACGTCTGAGACGTTTGAATATCTTCCAGAATCCGTCTCCGTATTGGGCTGCTGTCCTTATCGCTTCTTCAACTTCAGTGTCATCTCGCTTCTCCTGATAATAGTAATACGAACGGTGGATCTCCATCAGCTTGCACGCCCGAGCGATGCTCAATTCGTATTCCTCAACAAGCTCGACTGCTATCTATTTCTTTATCTCGGGCTCTAGAGTTTTTTTTAATAACATCCCTCAATATCCGGTTGTCCAATGCAAGGTCTGCGTACATCTGCTTCAGCTTCCGGTTCTCCTCCTCCAGTTCCTTCAATCTCCTGACCTGATTCACATCCATACCGCTGTATTTTGACTTCCAGTTATACAAGGTAACCCGAGTTACCCCATGTCCCCGTGCCACTACTTCTGCGGATATTCCGCTTTCCAGTTCTTTGACGGCTTTCACCATCTCGCTCTCGCTGTGAATACTCTTTTTCATTTAGTCCTCCTTCGACAAAGTTATCGTTTTTTGTCTAATAAAGAACTGTCTGGTTTTTAGGGCAGTTTACAAAAAGGGGAAGTTTATATGGCATTCATATCCTCTTTCTATTTTTGTTTTTTATTTGCCCAAAAACTCTTTGAGAGTTAACGACTTAAGACCAAGCCCAATAGCACGAGAACGAAGCATGTTATCTGACGTAAGCAGAATCGGATTGCATCCTTCTTGTTTGTGTTTCAGCGCTACAGAGAGAATCTTACAGTCTGGATTTGATGCATTAAAACCATTGGGGAGCAATGATGTGTCCGCATCTTCCATCTTGGAGAAATTCTGTTCAAATGCACGGCATATGTTCTTAGCTGCGTTGCTCAGAGCTTGTTTGTCAACGCTTTCCTTTAATTTGAGCTTATCCAGCTCTTCAAGTACTGTTGCGGGGATAATCACCTTGTATTGAGAACCGATTTTTGAAATAATATCCGGACACTTGACAAACACATTTGTATCTATGATATATATGTTGTCCATGCCCTCTACAATTTCTGTTCTCTTGCGCTCGAACTTGGACAGATCTACTTTGCCTACCACTGTAACTCCAATATCTCCAGCTGTCAATCGTTTCGGCTCATGCTCTCCAAATTCTACAAATTGTTCTTCGTGAGCCTTGAGAATATACTTTCTGACATCATCTGACATCTGCCGTTGCAGCATTGTAGAATCAGCCACAATGATTGTATTCAATCTTGCTCTTGATGTTGCGACATTGAATAGTTTTGGGTCTAACGAATAGGGAAGAGATGCATTTGGAATAAAGAATATGCAATAGTCCACTGTTAAGCCTTGTACTCTATCAACAGTTTCTATCTTAATTGTGTCAGGCAAACTTGCACCTTTCCAATTAAGAATGAAGTATTTTTGTAACTCCCTAATAGAGTCTTTGAATTTTGATAGGACAGCAATTTCACTACGAGGTGATAGCTCATATATCTTTTGTACGACATCAATGATTTGTTCAAAAGCATTAATCGGAGCCTTTTTTCCCGTTTCAAGTTCTAAATCTAAAAAATTTGGACCACCCTTTGGGGTTTATAAATGGCAATTGAATAGGGACATCTACGATTTTCGAGACAGACCTCAAGTTGTTATTGTAGAAAACACCTGTACTATCAGCAGCCCTCGGCATTAACCTAAATGTATCGCTGAGAAGGTACGAATCAAGTTTTTGCGTATTACATAATGTGTCAAAGCCATTAATTATTTGACTCCAATCTTTATCACTAATAATATCGTCGTTTATTGCAACAATAGGTGATAACTGTTTCTGATCACCAATCCAAACCACTTGTTTGCCCAATTTGAATGCTGCTGCTATCATAGGAAGCAGAGCCTGGCTCGCCTCATCCATAAGTACGTAGTCAAAAGGAATCTCTGCGAGAGTTGCCGCCCAGGTACTTGAAACATAGAAAGATGTAAGAGATAAATACCCAGAACAGGCATCACATTTGTTCTCTTTAATAGGGACAAGGCATGGAAGTTCGCGTTTCTCATCAATTGTCATGCTTGACTTCGACACCTTCCCGGCAAAAATATAATCTTTAAGATCTTCTTTCTTTGCCAGCTCCATCAGCGCTTGATTCGTTAATGCAGTAACAAGAACGCTCTTTCCTTGCTTCAATAATGTTGCGGCATATTGTGCCAATCTGTATGTTTTTCCGGTACCCGGAGGGCCTTGTATTGCCACACAGTTGTTTTTATCAAAGACACCCGCAAGAATAGCGGGAAGATCAGTATCAGATGCAAGTGGTGTTGGATTCCAAAGCGGATCGGTAGCATCAAAATCTAATACCTTGTTGACATTCTTAATTGACTCATCAGCTACAATGTCCTTCAGGTTATATAAATACTGAAGAGGTGGATCTTTAGGACCGAACGCAATTATTGGCATCTCCTTTTGGAGAACATCTGCAAATTCTATAGAAAGATTTTTTATACCAATAAGGCAGAAATCCTCCTCTGTAGCCTTTGCAATCCAAGCGCAATACGCGTCAGAATAATCCCTTTGGTAATCTTTTCTTAAGTCCAACCAAGAATAATCACTCCAATTCTTGAAACTGCCCATTTCTCCTGTTAGGTAGCAGGCTGTCCAGAAGGAGTTCTTTCGAGGCATATTATCGGAATTCCTCACCTTAAAGACAGCGGTACCATTATCTTGGAGTTTTTGAAATTTTCCGACAAAGACATTTCCACGCGATTTTAAAACAAGTGCTTTTGTCCGGACGACTTGTTCAAAATCTCGTATCTGAGCATTTATCTCAGTGTCTAAAAAATTAGTGTATGATTCTCTTGTGTAGTACATAACTATAAATCATCATCTGATGTCGCACTTTGCGTGCCGGTATTTCTCTTGTAAATGAATCTTATTGATTCGGCCCTGCTTGATATATTAAAGCTGTCGAAATTGAATTGGATGTTATTGAAATAGTGAAGTGCATCGGCTAACTTCTCAATCTTGTCGTCTGATTCAAGGTTCTTACTGCTGAAGGTAATGGATACTTTTGTCTGATCTTTGAGGAGGTCGAGTACCGGAATGCGTTTGAAATCAAGACCATCATAGATAAACAACTGAGCCTTGTCTCTAATCAAATACAGGTATTCAGTTGGATTAACCATAAATTTATCACCTTGATATTTAAAGCTCTTCAGCACAATAGGCTCTGAACCATTTTCAGTGGTAATGACATTGCAAGAGTAACAATATGGCTGACCATCCTCACCCATTTCGCCGAAACCATATGGATATTCCCAGTCCGGATAAGCTCTCATAAGTGCCTGCTGGGCTTCTAATTGGGCCTGTATCATTTCCTGTTTAGAGAGTTTTGAGTCTTCACCCTTTTGCATTGTGGCATTTTCTTCCTCATCATCCCGGATCCTTGCAATTTCTTCTTCCAAAAGGCTATTCTGATTTCGCAGCTTCTCTACTTCTGACATCAAATCATTTACACTCGCTCTTGAAATCAAAAATATTTCCCTCCAATCATCTTTTGTGAACAGAGAGGTTTTAAGCGAGTAAACATCCGCGAGGACGACTTCCGGTTCTACATCCTTATTGATGTATATATGACCGGAAGTATTGAACACAGTATAATTGTTCTGTTTTCCTTTAAAATAATAATCCCCTAAATAAACACCTCGATAAGGCATCTCACCATCGTATAAGTAGATGCGTGTCGTTTTGTTCGCTTTCCAGGTAATGTACTTTTCATCAGTCCATTCCTTCGCAGACGAATAATCGTCTTCGTTATTGGTCATGTGAACATTGATTTTGCCGAATAACAATTTCAAGACTTCTACCTTGTTGTTCTCTGAAATCGGCAATTGTGACGATGCCTTGACCCATGAAAGGAAGGTGCTAATTATGGACGAAGAAGATATATTCCAAATATCCTCGAACTTGTTCTCACTGAATGACTTGCGCCTTTTAATTTCGTCACTTGTTTCATTGTGTACGCCAAGAGTTGTTAAGAACGACTTTTTTTCGTCAGTATCAGTCCACTGCGCAATAAAAGGCTGTATTCGTTCCGCTGGAAGTGTATAATCATCGCAGTCAATGTATCTTCCAGCCACCTTACCAAAAGAATAGGAAATATATGGATCATTAATGAACGAACGGAGAATTTCTCCTACTTTAAGTTTGAAGCATTTTTCAAGAATCTCTTTGAATATCTGAGTATTCGAGGTGTCAATAAACTTCCTAGAGACAGTATCTAACGTGATAGAACCAATATGTCTGTAGAAAAGCATCATAAAACAATATTGATCTGACGTGTACCGTGCATTATAATACTGAGAAAGATATGAGACAAGTTCGGTCTTAACCCATGACGATTCAGCTTCATTTTGTGCAAATACTTTTTCGTATCCAGCAATAGATTTGAATTTATCATTGCAAGTTTTGACGAATTGGTATGAGAAGGCAAAATTGAGGACAAGGAGAAAGTGTACTTAACTCCATTGACATCAACAGAAAAATCATCTTTCAAAGTAATTTTTGAGAGAGGAATGCCATCGACCTTAATAATTGACTTAAGATGCTGACAAGAGGCAGTACTTTCTGTTGCAATTTTGATTATTCGATAGTGCTCGCCATCAGAAGGGTATGACACAGTACTGCTCAAATCAAACGAGCCGTATGCTTTTACAAAAATTTCTTTTGTCGCATGATCTTCTTGCTCGACAACAGGAAGGATATTCGGCACTCTTTTCCTAATCAAACTTTGAGTGAAAGCATGACGCCAGCTTTGTTTAAACTTTTGATATACAGAGTATACATCTGTTTTAGTTAATATTGTGTCAATATTGTTCTCAACAATAGATGTATAGATGTTTTCACTACCGATGAGGAAAGATGCAAAGGATGAGCTATACTCTTCTTGGGCAATCATGTAATCTTTCAGCCACACAGGCAATGTACTGCTGAATGCACACATCTTGAATAGAGGGGTGAAGACGCCTTGCGCATTTTTGAAAATTGCCCATTTCTTTCTCGTTTCATCACCAATACCCTCAAATTGCTTAGTAGCATGGAACAACCTTAGACGATCCGAATGTGATAGTATCGAGGTGTTTGATAAACTTATCCTTTTGAACAACTTCTGCTCATCCTGCTTTTTCAAATAGTCTTTGAGAGGATGGTGCTCAATCACCGTGTCTGTACATTTGAAACCGAGTTGAATGAGAATATCTTTGATGGCCAATGTGTTTTCAGTAATCAGGATTACCTTACTATCGTTTATGGCCGTACTATATGAAACCCATTTGTTTTCAAGTAGAATAGACGGAATGCTTGGTATGAGTCGGATTGTATCTTCTGTCCTTGTCAACCATTCCCAGAAACTCTTTCTTTCATCATTAGAGGCTGCACTTATCCAAGTAAGAGTGCGTTCTGCATTACCCTGAATGATTTTTATGACATCAGTTGTAGTTGTCTTCTCAATTTTGAATATTGAGCGTTTCAATATATCCGTATTAAGGTTCGGATGAGGCAATCGTTTTGTGGTGCCAATTATTGAGTAGTAATTATCATATCCAAGAGTCTTCGCAAGCGAGGATTCATCCAAGATAATACCTAAAACATCCGATTTTTCTCCTTTGTCATTGATGATGAATTTCGATTCGGAAAGCGCTTTGGTGTATCCATTGTTGAAGGAGTCAATCAGTGCAAAGGTGTCTTGGCTGGTTGATTCAAACTCTTTTTGAGGCAGTAAATTCAAATAATTAGGTTCATCAATTGATGCTGATTCCTCGACCATTGAGACGATGGCTTTTCCAATATTGAAAAAAAGGAAATGATTCCACGGGTTGTCGCTTTGCACACCCTCACGATCAGATTTTGGGATAAAATCCGCATTAATAAAGAACGGGAAGGTAAACCTATGTTCATTCATCGGAAGATATGCATAGAGAGAAAGGACGTCATTTGACGGACGGATATGTCCTTCTTCATCAAGAGGAATGGCAAAGGAGATTTCTGTATCTGCTGTAGAAGCAATTCTGTCCGGTATGCCGGGAACTTCAGATTGTTCATTGCCATTGGAATCAAGTCTTACGAAATAATTCTCAATATCTCCATGAATGTTTGTCCGTTCTTTTCGCTTGATATTCACATTGGCGGCTTTAAAAGCCTCGTCACTCACTCCAATACCTGCCTTTGTGAATATCTTGTAATTCTCGTTCAACTTATCCTTGTCAAACGAATTAACCAATGATATGTATTCTCCATTTTCAGAGATATTCTTTTGAATGGTCCGACAATCATCGCCTTGCATCAGTTGGATTCGATTGGTCCTACGTAAGAACAGCATGAAACGTGGTTCATTGAATACCTCGGTAATCGCTTGGGCGTATTCTGACAATGTCTTCTCGTCCATCTGAAGAGCGATGCAGACATTCTCTCTTTCGCTCCAAATGGTATTGTATTTATCAATATCTGGAATATTTGACCAATCGGGCAGCAATTGCCACGGAATATCTTTTACGCCTTTGAACTCCCTTCTGAATTTTTCAAATTTATGAATGAATTCTTTCTGCTTGACAGGGTCGTTTTCAATATCATTCACCAAGAAATAGAAACGGTCGAAATCATTGTATATATCCAAACTCTTATCAAAACCGAATCGATAGCCGGAGCTTTGGATATAAACAGACTCGGAGTTGGTGAATACGGATTTGAAACCAATTCCTTTATAGCCGGTTTTCTTCTTATTGGCAGATTTTGTACTCTGGGCAGCAGATGTTATTGATTCAAAATCATGCTTGTTAAATGAATAGCCATCGTGGGTCAATAAGAAGTATTTGCCTTCGAGTTGCAGTTTCACCTTTACGCCATTCTGAGCAGCAGCATCATCTGCATTTTGAAGAAGCTCAAAAAACATTCTCTTTTTACTTGAATACAGGTTCTGTCCAACCTCTTCAAGAAGATTGGCGACACTCGTGTTTGTATTCGGGCTGGTGTGCTGCTTAAATGACAAAAGAACAGACTCTTGATAGGGGTTCTTCACCAACTGAAGATCAGGGGAGGAAACAGAAAATAGGTAAGGCGTCCCTTCCTTTCGCCTAAAATCAGCATTCGGTAATGAAATGTCAGTTTTATAGTACTCGCCTTCAAAGAGAAGGTTGCGTAGCCTATTATCTGCTCGTACCAGGATGTTCTTACCATTGATCGGGTCGACGAGTAATTTACCATTTACCTCGCTGTCGGAATCAGAAAACGTGATTAATTCAGTAAAGAAATACCCGTCGTTGATGGATATGACCTTTCCGATAAAAGTCTTTGTTTGGATGTCCATCGTTTTGAGGAGATCCATTAAGGATAGGGAGTAAAGGCTGTCGTCGTATCTGTCCTTTATGATATATTTCCTGCTGAATTTAGCGTTATTGTGTTCATCTGTACCAGTGTAGACTATTTGAATGTGCTCGCCTACAAATACTTCATCACTTGCTCGTAAGACTTTATTTGGAGACAATTCTTCTCTGGTGATGATGATATTTACTCCTGCGTCTATAACATCCACTTTCGCAAATTTATCGTCAACATACGTGACTTCGCCCATAACAATATCACCAGGGTTAAGCTTTGCGATCAGATCTTCCATCAACTTGCGCTTGTTCTCCTTTTCAATAGGGCGCATATCAAGCCAAATCGTAGACTTGTTTTCATTGAATTTGCTATAGACGAATTCAAGTGATTGCCCAGGAGACAACGCACCAGAAATCATCTTTGACTTATATGGCTCAATGAAAAAATTTTCAGTAAGCTCTATCAAGAAAAGGCCTTCTTCTACCGAAATTACAGCAGTGGGATTGTCATGTGCTTGATTTATCCCCACATATTTTGCAGTTATTCTATCTCCGATGTTATGCATCCTTGCAAATAGAGAATGAAGAGGATGGGTACTCAGTGTGACTTTTACCATTCCATTTTCTTTAACTGCAGTGCTCTTTACAACACAAGTAATTTCATCACCAGCCTTATAATAGGTAGAGGTCAGTTCTACCCACGGCGCCAATCCAATGAAGCCATCAAATCGAATCAATATGCCGTAGTTCTCAACAGAATCAACACAGCCCTTTAATATTAAATCAAGGTTCAAATCACGCGGATTGGCACATGCATCTTTTCGGCTTAACTCAATCTTGCCATCAGGATGAACTTTAGTTACAATAGCTTGTATGTAATCTCCAACATGAAGTGAATCATAGAACCTGTTTTGGTGGCTCCACGAAATGTTTAATTTTCTGATAAGTCCGGAAATGCCATTCGGAGTACTTACAAACAGTCCATACTGAGGATTCTTGCTTGTAATCTGAACAGCTAATGATTCTCCAATTTGTGGGTCTAAATATGACATTATGGATTATATTAAATGGGTGAATTTGATTTTTATTTGATTATCGTATGTTTTTTTACTCGGTTGCTGTAGCCTCAGAGTTATCTTCCGCCTCATTAGCTGTTCCGGGAACATATTTCAATGCGCCGAATAGCATTTCTGCTTCATATGTTTCTTTTTTCTCCTCTGCAATTATCACTACGTCGAGATAGTCAATTAAGTACTTCAGGAGTACTTTACCTCTATTAAGGATTGATTCGGCCGACCAAGGATGCCATTCAGTTTTACTACTGATTTGACGTTCGCTAAAACTTCCATTAGCATACGCCTTGACTTTAGTTTCCCACGGATTATTACCAAGACTTGAGTTCTTCTTGTCTCTAATAATTGTAAGGTTGCCGAGAGAATTTAATAAGGTTTTTATGGCCACATATCTTTCCTCTTCAGAAAAACTCTTTTGTGATAAATAATTTGACATTGTATCACTCCAGTAATCTTGATAAGTTTTTGGCATGATATGTTCAATTGACGTCTCGAAGAATTTGTCCCATGAGATTATAGCAAAATCACGTGAGTAATCCTGCTGATGAATATGTTCTTCAAATTCAAACAAGAAATATTTTAGCCCATTCCATCTATGGTAACCTACATTGCCACGAACATATGTAAATAGCCATTTGAAGCCACCTATTAAGCTTGAGCATTCAATAGTCTGAGCTAATATGGCTTCTAATTCATTATTCAGTTCTTCCAGTTTAATATCTCCTATATGTAGGTCCCTGGCGCGAGTTGCAAACGAGCGTTCATCCATTATCGATGGAATAGGCAAACGATTTCTGAATAATATTTTCTCGACATTTTTCAGACATCTATTGAATTCCTCTGGTTCGTCTTTTTGAAGAGCAAGAAGCTGTGCAAGAAATAGCCTCATCTCTTTTGAACCATTGAGACATTGAATTTTATAGAGCTCCAACTCAACCGTATTCTTGATATCGGGGCAATTAACCGTGAACCAATAAGGAACATAGTTTGCGAGATCAATAGCGTATTTCTTAATCTTATCAAATGAGACAACTTCTTCTTTTTTTGACGACTCTGACTGGTCGCGAGTATAACTCAATCTGTATTGACTTGCCCTACTGCAGAACATCTCAAACACTTTTCTTTCAGCATCTTGCGTAGAGAATGAGTAATCGGCAGGTGTTCTGATCAAGGTCAAATGAGATGATAGAAACTCATCTTCATCAAGCATTGATGTTTCATTTTGCCCTAATGAGTTATAAATCAATCCCCAACAGTCATTAATGATTTTTGCTAATTGTTCATTATCGCAATTGGTTAATTTGCTGTTTAAGAAGAGGAGCCTATTCTTTAATTTTTCCAGAATAGTCAATGGCTTGCCACGGTTGTTCATCGTCTCGAAAACAGCCTGAACATCAAAACTATCATCAATTATTTTAATATCAAACATCAGAGCAGTAGTGACCTTTGAAAATATTCTTCTTGCCTGCTTCGGTGTCAATGGGGCCAGCTTATCACAGAAGAATTGTTTCGCTTCCCTTAGGTTGTTGGTATATACGCTTTTCCCTTTGCAGATGGAATTAGGATCTTCAAATATCTCTTTTTGTAAAAAGTAATTATAGTCGCCATTTTCCGTTCCATACGAGAATTTGTAGACGGCATTCTTACCTTTCTCTTTAATATACTGATTGTATATTTTCTTGTCGTTCAGTTTTTTATACAACTCAAAAAGAAGGATAAGAATGGTCGTTAATCTTTGCTGCCCATCGACAACATCATAGATATTGCTTCCAGACTGCAACAACTTTTGTTCTGATTTGCTCAGTTTATCAAATGATGTTTTTTGTAAAGAAATTGCACCTGTGTAGTGTGGCTTATATCCACCGGAAGGATTAGTCGGAATATCTTCAATGTCATCCCACAACTCCGGCAATTGCTTATCTGCCTTCCAAGCATAACCCCTTTGATAGTCCGGAATCCGGAAATAATTATTGGCGAAAATGTCAGGTATTTTTTGATTACTTGTTTCCATATCTTAGGTTATATCAAATGGGTGACTTTTATTTTCTTGTATTTCTTGCGATGCATCATTATATTCTTATTGATTATCAACAGTTTACATCTTAAAAGGGTAGACTGCTCAAAAAAAATACTTGTTTTTTTGCGAAAAATCGAAGATTTAACGTTTTTTTATCGACTCTCTCCGAACAGAGGGAAAAAAGCAAAAAAACTCCCTTTTTGAGCCCCGACAGACCCCGTCTGCAAAGATAGAGCATGTCGGGGTTTATTTCGCAAAAATGGGCTGTAAAATCAAGGGTGGATTCACGGATATTTTGGGGTTCCAATCATGGTATATTGTGTTTGGTCGAAGAGGTGTTTTGCTCGCCCTTAATAACCTCAGGAGCATATATAAATTTTGCAGCCAAATGAAAAAACGGCAGGAACCATTTAGCCATGGCGTAGCCATCTCTTTTCTTCCCTTATTTTGACTTTACTTTAATGAACGTATATATGAATATGGGGATAAAGTAAAGTTGATGATTTCATGGAAAAATGTAGATTTCAAGCTTCAATTTTGATGGAAAAGTGCATAAACAGGACTTCGATTCGTTGGAAAAAGTGTGAGATAATAGGTGTTATTCGCTTGAAAAAATGTAGAGCTCTAAATTGTCACCGACGTTAACACTCAAAAGTTGTACTATGAGTTTTCGCTGTAAAGGGCCAAAGTACAAACTGAATATTCGTTTGCACTTGCACTTTTGCATTTTTGGGTCAGCAGTTTGCTTCATATCGGCTTTTTTTTAAGAAATTTGCTGGTCCTCAAGAAAATCTATAATTTTGCGCCGTCAATTGAATATAAAAACATAAGCTTACAATGCTGCAAAGAAGAATGAACAACTGGAACACCGTATCGGATCGAGGCATAAAATGCTTTGAGAGATTATCGTGTGTCCATACTTCGGGCATTGGAGCATTCTATACTTTTGGAGACATTTTCCGACGAACGTTTGATAGAACATCGGGGATACGATGATGCTGGTATCCTGCTGAAACGATAAATGAAAACCGTCGGAGAGTCCTTACCAAACTTTTCGACGGTTTTTGTTTGATGCCTGTTGGTGACGTTCGCACGATGTGCTCTTCTCCGTCAATTCCGTCCACGGGCTGAATTGAAACGTATTATTAACCGCGCAGTGATGCGCATGAATGAAAAGATTATGAATTATAAATTTGACGGTAGCAGGGTGTTCTTTACATCCGACACCCACTTCAACCACACCAATATCATCAGGTTCTGCAACAGGCCTTTCAAGGATGTATCGCACATGAATGAGACGATTATTGCCAATTGGAACCGAGTGGTCGGTCCGGAGGATATCGTGTTCCACCTGGGCGATTTCTGTCTGGGCGGTTCTGCCGAATGGGTAAACGTACTGATGAACAGGCTGAACGGGAAAATATACCTTATTTCCGGCAACCACGACATCAAGAACCTAAGGCAGAATTACACGAAATACTTCGAGCAGATAACGATGCAGATGTATATCGAGGTGGATAAGCAGAAGATTTATCTGAATCACTGTCCGTTCCTTTGCTATGGCGGCTCATACGATGACACCTGGCAGCTTTTCGGACACGTGCATACCCGAAGGAACAATGCCGGAAAGGATGCTTCGCGGCTGAGTATGCTTCTTCCGACACAATATGATGTCGGAGTGGACAACAACGATTTCACACCGGTTTCATTTGCGCAGGTAAAGGCAATCATAGGGAAACAGATTGAACAATCAAGGAAAGGAGAACAGTAAGATGAAGATACAATACATGAGTGATCTGCATATGGAGTTCCAGGAGAACAGCAGATACTTGAAAAATAATGAATTGCCTGTAACAGGCGATGTACTGGTGCTGGCCGGGGATATTTTCTATCTCAGGGATAAGGTTGCTCCGTTGACGAAGTTCTGGAAATGGGCTTCGGAAAATTACCGGCAGGTGCTGGTTGTCCCCGGCAACCACGAATACTACAACTATTCCGACGTGATGGAACGGGGCCTGCAATGGCGATGGATGTTCCGGGAAAATGTCGGTTACTATCAAAATCAGGTCGTCCGCATCGATGACACTGACTTCGTCCTGAGTACGCTGTGGTCACGGATCAACCCGAACGACGAGTATTTCGTGTGGAAAGGCATGAATGACTTCCGCCAGATCAAGTTCGACGGGAGGCTGCTGCAGGTTGATGAATTCAACCGGATGCACGAGACTTGTATCGGTTTTATCCGGAAAAGCGTTGAAGAAAGTAGGGCAACCCATATCGTGGTGGCTACACACCATCTGCCGACACTCCAGGCAGTGGCTCCGCATCATAAGGGTTCCATGCTGAACAGTGCCTTTGCCAGTGAATACGGAGAACTGATAGCCAACAGTCGGATTGATGCCTGGATCTACGGGCATTCGCATACCAACATAGACACTGTGGTTGGCCGGACCCGTATAATCTGCAACCAGATGGGATATGTGTTTGAGGATGAACACCTGATGAACGGATTTGATCCGGCAAGGTTTATTGAAATTTAATGGACATACAGAAATGAACGAAAGAAAGATTATAGATAGAAAGTTCTTTACCGATTTGGCGAAGGAGGTCGGTTTGAATGCCTCACATTTGGAGGCGTTGGGCGAAAGCCGCCAATTGGAGATTGTCGTTGGTGACGATATGCTTGAACGGCTGGTTGAAATTCAACATCGGTTCGAGCGGCTGGCTGTAATGGGCGACGATGAGTACCGAGGATTCCATATCGAAGTACCACGGCCTGCGCCGGAAGAGTGGGGGGATGCCGAGGAATTGATCGCTTCGGGGGAATATGACAGTCGGGATGCATTCTTAGTCGATTGGCTTGCATTCAACCCGATGGAGACCAGGTGGTTCCATGTCGCTTCAAGCAGATATGGGGATTCCCAGTCAATCCGTGTTACAGACCGGAAGCATACCCATTTTATCATTACGAATCGTTCCAAGTGTACGGATGCAGAACCAGATGATACGTGGTGCAGGGAGAACCTAACCCGTCTCTTTGACTATCTGCAACGGGTGATTGATGTTGTCGTCGCGAATCCCGACGGGTTCAACGATTACGTGGAGCATAATCTGCCGTACCAGCAGCGTACAGGACGGATTGCACAAAAGGAATTCAATCGCATTGTGCCAAATTTCAAAATTGAGGTGGAAGATCGGGAAACAGCCATCAAGGTATTGAAGGACTCGGTACACGGGCATTCTGCCCCTCTTTGGGAAACCATGACCATACGAAAGTATTGCACCTATTTCCGCATAGCAAACGAGGTGTATGAGGCTTATCACTGGAAACGTGGATTCAGGGGGCGCACCTATACAGATCCGCAGGATGTTCCCGATGAACTGCGTGATGTGGTCTACTACAAGCGGAAGAAGTTCATTGATGTGACGGAAATGTACGACATTGACAGTCCGGAGGATTTCATGCGGTTTGCAAGTGACCATTACGGAGAACTGGGGCTTTCACGTCTGAATATCTTTGCCTCAAACTACCGGCAACAGGGATGGAAAATTGTTGTTTCCAACAGTTATTCTGCCAATGCCGGACTGACCATTGAAGTAGCGACAGCCTTGTATAAGGCCGGAGCACCGCTGCTGATATACGATGCCGAGAAACTCCTGAGAATCCTGCTCGAAGAGGATTATGTACGGCTGGTTCCCGATTCATATCATAACTATATGGGCTATCAGGAAGAAGGCTCCGTCTACGAACTGCCGTGGGAATACGAATGTTCGGACGGTTCTAATTCGGTTCAGGCGATTGTCTCACTTGCAGAATGGCTGCCGGAGGAAAGAATAAGGCTTCATTAGAAGAGTATGACAGAAAAAACAACACGTAAATTATATCCGATACAACCTTGATACTATTGAAAGCGTTGCTTTTGCTTCAAAAATCGACTATAATCAGCCAAATCTACAGAATTTTATGAGATTTGGCTGATTATATGATTGATTTGTTCTATATTTGTGAAGACAAAATTCTATAGTTATGATAATAGGAAGAAAAGAAGAGCAGAAAATATTGCTTTCGGCAGCACAGTCGGAGTACTCGGAGTTGATAGCAGTCTATGGTCGTAGACGAGTAGGCAAGACCTATCTGATTCGTGAAACATTTGGCTATAAGTTCACATTCCAGCATACTGGCCTGGCAAATGCCAAGACAAAAGACCAGCTGTTCAGTTTTGCCATTTCACTTCGTGATGCCGGATACGATGATTGCCCAATACCGCAATCGTGGTTGGAGGCATTCAGTCTGTTATCTCATTTCCTGAAGAATTCGACAGATGAGAAAAAGATAATCTTCCTGGACGAGCTTCCATGGATGGATACACCTCGTTCAAATTTCATTTCTGCTTTTGAACATTTCTGGAATGGATGGGCATCGGCCAGAAAGGATATTGTCCTGATAATTTGCGGTTCTGCTACATCGTGGATTATCAATAAAGTGATTAATGATCATGGTGGATTGCACAATCGTGTGACTCAACGTATAGCTCTTCAACCGTTTACTTTGCGTGAGTGTGAAATGTTTGCTCAAAACAGGGGGCTTGAAATGAGTCGGTATAAAATAGCCGAATGTTATATGGTGTTGGGAGGCATACCTTTTTATTGGAGTATGCTTGAAAAGGGGCTCAGCCTTGCTCAAAACATTGATAAGATTTTCTTTTCCAGGAATGGCAAACTGTCAAATGAGTTTAATCTGCTCTATGCATCATTGTTTAAGTCACCGGAGCAATATATAGATGTCGTAACCGCTCTTGGCCGTAAAAAGGTTGGAATGACTCGCGAGGAGATTATGACTGCAATTGACAAACCGAGCAACGGGACATTGAGTAAGGTGCTTGATGAGTTGGAGTACTGCGGTTTCATCCGAAAATACAGTGGCTATGGCAAAAAGACAAAACAGGCAATCTATCAATTAGTCGATAACTATACGCTCTTTTATTTCAAGTTTATCCAGCAAAACAAGAATAATGACGAGCATTTCTGGTCTGTGTCTATAGATTCTGCAACGCATCGAGCGTGGAGTGGTTTGGCTTTTGAACGCCTGTGTATGGCCCATACACAGCAAATCAAGGCTGGATTAGGTATCTCAGGTGTATTGAGTAACATCTACTCATGGCGAAAAGCAGCAGATGAAAATGGCAACGGAGCACAAATTGATTTGCTGATCGACCGCAATGACCAGGTGATCAATGTCTGCGAGATGAAATACTCTATGTCTGAGTTCACTATTGATGCTGATTACGAACGCGAACTGCGTAATAAAAAGAGTGCATTTATCGAGACTACAAAAACACGCAAGGCGGTACATCTTACGATGGTCACTACCTACGGAGTCCGTCAGAACTCACATTCGGGAGTTGTACAAAGTGAGATAACATTGGAGGATTTGTTTGGATAGTGAACAATGATTCCTAATTCAGACACACTTTGAATGCCACAGAAGAACTGCGTAATGTGGTCTACTATAAGCGGAAGAAGTTCGTGGATGTAACGGAAATGTACGACATTGACAGTCCGGAAGACTTTATGCGGTTTGCAACTGACCATTACGGAGAACTTGGTTTTTCACGTCTGAATATCTTTGCCTCGAACGATCGGCAACAGGGATGGGAAATAGTTGTTTCCAATAGTTATTCTGCCAATGCCGGACTGGCCATCGAAGTGGCTACAGCTTTGTATAAGGCCGGGACACCGCTGCTGATATATGACGCAGAGAAGCTCCTAAAAATTCTGATCGAAGAGGATTATGTACGGTTAGTTACCGACTCATATCATAATTATATGGGTTATCAGGAAGAGGGGATTGTCTACGAACTGCCGTGGGAATACGAATGTTCGGACGATGTAAATTCGGTTCTGACCAAGGAGCAATATCAGGCAATCGTCTTGCTTGTCGAATGGCAGCCGGAGGAGCAGGTTAACCCCATCGCTTGACGGGTTTGTAGTAATTGGAAACTTGGCTTATCTCTATGCGGGGGCGTATAGGAGAAAGCCAAGTTCTTTATTTGTTTTGATAGGGTTGATAGAATGATGTAGAGATGGTATTCCTATGATCTCGAATATTGTATCACTAAATTATGATATGGCGATTTTTCAAAAGATAAAAATTGGCGACTGAAAATATTCCGTTATCTTTGTAGATAAGGGGCACTATAAAATATTTTGTGTAAATGGGAAATACGGGATTTAAGTTTGAGTCTCGTATTTTTATTTTATAGATTTGCAAAATGAAGAAGATTATGAAAGAAAAGAATCAAGTAGTGCCCGATGAGGTATTAAGCAAGGAGTTCCTTAGCCGGTTTAAAACAGAAGCCGATGTAAGCAAGTTCCTGAAGCAGTT
>CDYN01009373.1_pt1 | contig 53965 bp, 37 predicted proteins | sample 554911 | NCBI WGS metagenome assembly CDYN01 (sample SAMEA3182083, study PRJEB8094) | gut metagenome | biome: human; feature: gut; material: Stool; isolation source: human stools | place: Canada | collected 2012-12-04
ATCTTACACCGGTAAACCTTTAATCATGCGAAAATGCTTACTCATGATAACATCTTGTATTAATCTCCCTTTCAGAAGGCTGTCCAAGAGTGTAAGGCAGGTTGGATACGCGTTACTCACCCGTGCGCCGGTCGCCATCGGCCTTAGCAAGCTAAGACCATGCTGCCCCTCGACTTGCATGTGTTAAGCCTGTAGCTAGCGTTCATCCTGAGCCAGGATCAAACTCTTCATTGTAAAAATATTATTTTTCAACACGTAAGTTGATAATCTGCTCAAGAACCAAATCTATCAATAATCTATAATTGACGGTTTCTGTTTCTCTACACATTATATATTATATAACATGCAGACTTGTACTACTTGTTTGTTTATCTATAATCGTTTCAAAGAACTCTTCTTTATGTGCTTCCCTCATTTTATTCGGAAAGGTTTTGCAAAGATAAAGCGTTTATTTTAATCTGCCAAATTTTTATCGAACTTTTTCAAAACTTTTTTGTTCCTTCATCAGTAACCGATAATTATAAATCTGTCAATTAAAAACCAGCTCTCTTGCTTAGCGGATGCAAAAGTAGAACATTTTAGAATCCAATCCAAATATATCAAACACTTTTTTATTAATTTCTGAACCGACTTATGCTAACTAACTGATTTATAAACCTGTTGTAGAACATAAATAACAAAACATAAACAATAGGAAAATAAAGCATACACATTATTATATATATTAATGAAAAGTAGTCTATCAGAAATTGTTTACCGCAAGCAAAAGAAGAGTTAAGCTTCCTCCAACTACAGCTAAGCTCTCTTAAACGGCAAATTAAGGAAACTTGTGAGTACTATTTATATGTCCTACTATAATGAAATATACGTCCTGCTACAATGAAACGTACATCCTACCGCAATAGAACATAATAATCATCCGAATAAAATGTCTTAATCCAAAGAAGAAAAGCACTTAACTATTCATATTCTATTTTTTCTATTTTAGAAGTCAGTTGTTCTATGACTTCAACTAATTGTTTTTCCCATGGAATAACATTAAAATTCTCCCAAAAATCAGAATCGTATTTGAAATGCGTATCAGCAAAAACCGTCCGCGTAGGAATCCGCTCATTCCGCTGAAACCGAGTCACTCCCACCGTATCTATTTTACAAGTCACCATCTCAAACCAAGTATGAAGGGATGAACTGCCCAACCACTGGCGTTTTTGTTTGACCTTGAAATGAAGGTCACCACGAACATGATTAATATAATAAGTACCATTCCACGGCTTATAAGATATGGTATAAGTCAATTCTTGCAAAACAATCTTCATCCTCCGCGCCTGACGCTGTACCACCATATCTGTCGCTTGCTTCATATAACGAGGATGAATCCTTATCTGCGCCTGCAATAAAGCACCATTGTCCGAGTCTATATACAGCTCACCGCAATACAAAGGTTCTTTGACTTCTTTTTTTTGTTCGAATGAGATTACATTCACCAAATGGTCACCGACAATCGTTACATCAGCAGATGTATAAGCATATACATCTTTATGCGCATCAGCCAAAAGAAAATCAGGCAAATGATTAATGATATCCAATTGCAGGCAAGCATCAATCCCCCCACTCATTCTGGCTATCAAAGTATCTTGCTCAAGCCCATCCGTGATACGACTCATTTTCAGTAATTTCACTTGTTCTCTAGCATACAAAGACTGTACAGGGGATTTGTATATTTTAAAAACAGCTTCTGTCAGGCTGCGAAACTTCTGCTTATACTGAACCCCCTCCCGATAAAAAGTAGTGAAATACACCGGTTTCTGAGAATAATTTATCATACGCTTCTCCAACATCTCCCGCATAAGTCGGATAGGATGTACCACACGAATTACCACTTCCTGTAAAGGGAAAATTCTTGGTTCCAACGTCAATGTAAAATGCTGCCCGGCAGTCAGCAATGGAATATCAATTTTCTGAGCCACATAGCCAACATGAGAAAAAACGAGACTTTTCCGCCTCAAAGAGTCGGCCAGATGCAAGCGGAATTCACCGGCCTGATTGGTTATACTGCCTATAGAAGTTCCCTCTACTCCTACCGTAGCATAGACAATAGGCACCCCATTCTTTTTATCAAGCAATGTCCCTTCAAGAACGAAATGAGCCAGAGTATCAACGACCTGTTCCATCGGATGTTCTCTCTTCACCGGAGCATTGATTAAGATATGATTGCCAACCACACGAAGTTCCAAATCTTGTATTCCAACTATTTCAGTAATAGCCTGACGAAGGGTACGAGAGCCTTTCTCTATCTTTACAAGACGTTCATTATCCACGACCTTACTGTCATAAATAAACAGAAAGTCTGTACGTTCCGACACCATTCCAAGCAAAACGTATACCGTACCTTTACTCTTTGACAAATACACAATACGGTTCAACACATCTCCCTCCGCCCTCACTGCTGTTGTCATACAAGTCAACCAACAGAAAAGAAAAATACATAACTGATATGGAAAGATATGTTTTGTCATCCTAATTATTCTGATAAAATGAATGTATTTCCTTCACGAGTACACCTTAGATTCATCGCCATACCAATCAATTCAGCCATGACATCCGGGGATTCCCCGGAAAAAGCAACAGTCAGCTTCCTATGCTCAAGAGATGGAGTTACTTTTAATTGCATCTCCGGTGAATGCAAATTGATAACTCGAAGAATATTTGCCAATGGCTCATCTTTAAAACGAATATGTTTCAGATAACAGGAAAACTGAGCGTCATCTCTGTTCATGCTCAAATGAAACCCTTCTTTTCTGAGCGTAACCGTTTCACCCGCCTGAACATACATCTCCTGACAATTCTTTTTAAACGTTACCTTCACCCTCCCTCTTTGCACCGACAATTCAAAAGGCCTCAACTCATCACTTTTCACATTAAAAGCAGTTCCCAACACTTCAATACGCACCAAATCCGTCTCAATCAGGAAAGGACGGCTACGGCTCCCCACCACATCAAACAGTGCATTCCCCTGCAACTTCACTTCACGTTTTTCCGGTAAAAAATGCTCGGGATATTGTAACAAAGTCTCCCCCCCCAAATAGACAATAGAGCCATCCTCCAGCGTAGTCACCAACGTAGAGGTCTCCTTATTTTGTTGCACCACCAAAGAGTATAAAACAGGAGTTTTCACTTCTGAAAAATAGCGCACTCCGGCATAAACCAATGCTGCCAGCAAAGCTGCTGCCACTGCGCCCCATTTCCACAAAGGAGACATACGAAGTTTCTTATCTTCTTTTGCAGGAATCAGTCGATCTTCTTCCAAACGCTGATAAAGTTTACTCCATGCCCTGTCTGTTTTGATTCTATTTCTTTCTGTACGATTCATATTCATTCGATATATTTTTCAACTTCTTTTCGCAATGTTTTTAGAGCTTTAGTCATTTCCGCTTCTACTGTCTTAACAGAAACAGTAAGCAAAGAGGCTATTTCGGCATACTTTTTCCCTTCCATCCGATGCATTTTGAAGATACAGCGTCTACGTTCCGGTAGTTTTTCCAGCGTTCTATTTATCAACTCCTCCAATTCTTTATATTCCATCTGCTCTTCAGGACCGGAAGAAATACCCGATTCACCCGATGCCTGCATAGCCTCACGATACCTGTTCCTCACCTCCCGATGTTCACAATATTGAAGAACCTCATTGCGCACTGCTCCATACAAATAGCTTTTAACAGAGCAAAAGATCTGCAGGTTTTCTCTCTCCCGCCAAAAGACATAAAACAACTCCTCTACTATCTCTTCCGCTACTTCCATCTGACCGATAATACCGGCAGCATACCAGCAAAGAGGGGAATAATAACGATGAAAGACTTCTTCGAACGCCTTTATATCGCCCTCCTTTATCTTAGACAGGATGAACAGTTCATTCAGCATACCGCAACTTATGAGTAAAAATTATCGAGATTGTTTCTTCAATTTATGCACCGCATGTTCCAACGATTCAGTCGGTTCAATAATATTATAAGTTCCCCAAAAGTCCTCATTCCAATATTCATAAACCTTATCATAAAACGGATCTTTCTGACCAAATGAAAGTTTATTGGAGATAGGGGTTACATTATTCTCTTCACGATCAGTAACTACCATTTCAGAAAGCACCGTATACCCCGTAGAGAACAGTTTACGTTTCCAGTCACACTTAAACCGGATACTATTACGAATATAATTCAAGTAGGTTTTTCCATTTTGCTCTTTATAAGTGACCAGATAAGAAACTTCCTGAGGCTTAAAGCGCAATCCATAAGGTTTCTTCTCTAATATAGCCTGAACAGCCTTCGCCTTATTATCCATACTGAGACTGAATTCGGCACGGGTAAATGACAATTTTTCATAATCTACATACAGTTTGCCATAATACAAAGCATAAGGTAATATAACTTTGGGACGAAAACTTATCACATATTGCAAGCGGTTATCCAATTGAACAGGTTCTTCCATATTAAACTGATAGAAGTCCAAGCCCTCCATATCCAATAATGCGTCCTGATTCTTCACAATGTCCACATAGACAGACAACGTAGGACCACCCGCCAACTTCACCGCCAGCGTATCGTTCCGCTTCTGACTAAGCAAACGCCTCCCCTTCAAAACCTGTACCCTATCACGAGCCGTCTCCCTACTTTCATAAGAAGTTTTATAAGTATGAATCACAGCTTCGGAAATATTGATATAACGGCGCCCTTTCTGAACAGTCTCCCGATAGAATCCTGTCAGCATATTACTCTTACCGCTATAATTAAGAGATATCTTACGAATAGCCTCCTCTACAATATATCGGGGATCATTGGCATACACAATCACTTCCCCCAATAGATTAGTATAAGGAGTCAATAGAATTTTCAGGTTGTCAAGATTTCCCGGTTTAAGATTCACCTGCACATTCCGATAGCCGACATGCGAAATTTCCAAATACGGAATATACTTTGCACTATCCAATTTCAAAGTAAAGGCACCATCAGAATTAGTTACCGTTCCGATATTACTGCCAGGCACTGATACATTGACATACTCCAAGTCTTTCCTGCTCTGTTTATCTTTCACTACACCGCTCACAGTAATATACCCTGCAGCACTTTCGTCTTGTCCCCACATTGGAATAACAACCGACCAAAGAAGTACCGCCAGTATCAGTTTCACCAAATGTTTATTCTGCTTTTTCATCTTCATAAGGTATTAAAAGGTAAATACTAATCTCACTTTCTATCTTTAAGATGGTTCAGCCCTCAAATACCCTATGAAGATAAGAATATTTTTTTATTATTATTCTGTTATCCCCCTTTCTTTTGCAACAGTTCTCTTCTTTTTCATCCTTCCGCTTTTCCGCAATGCCTCCGCTATAATCCATTGAAGCTGCCCGTTAGTGGAGCGGAACTCATCTGCCGCCCACTTTTCGATTGCCTCCATTGTTTCGGCATCCACACGAAGCACAAAGCTTTTTACAGTCTCCTTTTTTGCCATTCCGCTCCTCAACACACTTAATGATTCAACGTACCCGAATTGATGACAGGTTGTGCAGGCTCATCCGCACACAATACGACTAATAAATTGCTGACCATTGCCGCCTTCTTCTCTTCATCCAACTCAACGATTTCTTCTTCCGAAAGTTTATCCAGTGCCATTTTAACCATTGACACCGCCCCTTCCACAATCTTTTCGCGGGCAGTAATAATAGCACTTGCCTGTTGCCGGCGAAGCATCACTGCTGCAATTTCGGGTGCATAAGCCAAATAATTTATACGCGCCTCAACCACCTCCATGCCCGCCATCGCCAAGCGCTCATTCAATTGATGTTCTAGCTGATTGTTTATCTCTTCCCCTCCACCACGCAAAGTCAATTCATTTTTATCATGTTCATTATCGTCATAAGCATATTCTCCAGCCACTTGACGCAATGCCGCATCACTCTGTACACGTACAAAAGCTTCGAAAGCATTCATCCGTCCGGCCACCGTTACGGACACCTGACCGTTCCCCTTTTCAGCCATTGTCTGGGCATCAATCTCGAACATGGCTTTATAAGTATCCTTCAGTTTCCATACCAACACAAGACCGATAAGAACCGGATTACCTATCTTATCATTTACCTTGATAGGTTCAACATCCAGATTACGCGCCCGCAAGGAAAGCTTTTTCTTATTCATAAAAGGATTCACCCAGTAAAAACCTGTTCTCTTGAAAGTTCCTTCATACTTACCAAAGAAAACCATAACACGAGCTTCATTAGGCTCTTGAGAAAAATACCCCGGCAACATCAATACAAATGCCAGAATAAGCACAAGCAATATCGGAACAGCCAGCCAAACAACTTCCTCCAGCAGATAAAAGTTCAGAAAAGCCAGTGCCGGCAACATCACCAAATTAAATAAGATGGCAGAAAATCCATTGATTACCATTCCGTTGTAAGTTTTTTCTTTTGTTTCCATAGTACATTGATTTGATATTATTTTGATATCACAAATCAAACAATAAAATACTGAAAAGACAAATGCGACAACATGTTAGACAACAGCAAATGTATATTTTAAAACAGAATAAACGGCAGAGCAAGTCCGTCTCTTCATATTGTAATTGACAACCTCCTTTTTTTAACCGCCTTTTTTATGTCTTTTTATGGGATTTCCGCTATCTTTGCCATTCATCATATTAATAGTAGACATACATGCAGGTAGATACCCAAAACAAAGAATTTCAAGATGCCTTGAAACTGATTCAATATACGCGCCAGTCCGTTTTTCTAACCGGAAAGGCGGGTACAGGCAAGTCTACCTTCTTAAAATATGTATGCGAAATAACAAAGAAGAAACATATTGTATTGGCTCCCACCGGCATAGCAGCTATCAATGCAGGTGGAAGTACCCTGCACAGTTTCTTTAAGTTACCCTTTTATCCCCTATTGCCGGATGACCCGAACTTCAGTTTGAAAGGCGGGAAACTGCATAGTTTCTTAAAATATACTTCCGCTCACCGCAAATTAATAAAAGAAGTGGAACTGGTCATTATTGATGAAATATCTATGGTGAGAGCAGATATTATTGATTTCATCGACAAGATATTGCGCGTGTATTCACAAAATATGCGCGAACCCTTCGGTGGAAAGCAAATTCTTTTAGTGGGAGATGTATACCAACTGGAACCAGTTCTCAAAAACGATGAACGAGAAATCATCAACCGTTTCTACCCCACTCCTTACTTCTTTTCGGCACGCGTATTCAATGAAATTGAGTTGGTTTCCATCGAACTGACCAAAGTTTATCGCCAGACAGACAAAGTATTTGTAAATGTACTGGACCATATTCGTACAAATACGGCCGGAGCCGCTGATTTGCAACTGCTCAACACACGATATAATACCCAAATAAAAGAAAACGAAAGTGATATGTATATCACACTAGCCACACGGCGGGACACTGTTGATTTTATCAACGAGAAAAAGCTTGCCGAACTTCCCGGAGACTCAACCATATTCACCGGTGAAATAAAAGGAGAATTCCCAGAAAACAGCTTACCCACCCAAATGGAATTGGAGGTAAAACCCGGTGCACAGATTATTTTTATCAAAAATGATTATGAGTGTCGATGGGTTAACGGAACCATCGGGACCATAGCAGGCATAGACGAAGATGAAACACTCTATGTCATCACAGAAGATGGGAAAGAAGTCGATGTTAAAAAAGACAGCTGGCGCAACATACGCTATCGCTATAACGACAAAGAAAAAAAGATAGAAGAAGAAGAGTTAGGCGTATTCATCCAATATCCCATTCGTCTGGCATGGGCAATAACCATACACAAAAGCCAAGGTCTTACTTTCAGCCGTGTAGTCGTTGACTTTACCGGAGGAGTATTTGCCGGAGGGCAGGCATACGTAGCTTTAAGCCGTTGTACCTCTCTGGATGGCATCCAACTAAAAAAACAAATTACCCGGGGTGATATATTCGTCCGCCCGGAAATTGTCAGTTTTGCCCAAAGGTTCAACAACCGTCCAGCCATAGAAAAAGCATTGAAACAGGCACAAGCGGATGTGCAATATGTAGAAGCGGTCAAACAGTTCGACCAAGGAAACTTTGAAGGATTCCTAGAGCAATTCTTCCTTGCCATTCATTCCAGATATGATATAGAAAAGCCCGTCATCAAACGATTTATCCGCAAGAAGCTCGAGATTATCAATTGGCAGAAAAAGGAAAACCAACGATTACGAGAACAATTATATGTACAACGCAAGAATCTGGAGAAATATGCCCGCGAATATTACCTCATGGGAAATGAATGTATCACGCAGGCACATGACTCGCGGGCTGCCATTGCCAATTATGATAAAGCCATCGAACTCAATCCGTCTTATACAGATGCATGGATTCGAAAAGGAATCACTTTATACAATAATAAAGAATACTACGAGGCAGAAGTATGCTTGAATGAAGCAGTACGTCTCAGCCCCATGCTATTCAAAGCCGTATATAACCGTGGAAAGAACCGAATGGCACTTGACAATATCGAAGGGGCTCTTGCCGATTTCGACCGTGCCGTATCCATTAAACCCGAACATGCCAAAGTTCATGAACTGTTCGGCGATGCACTGATGAGAACAGGAAAAGAAGAAGAAGCAGCCCTGCAATGGGCTATTGCCGAACGATTACGCGAAAAAAATGCTAAAGATTAAAATATCATGCTGTTAAAACTGTACGAAAAGAACAATAATCCAAAGGATTTAGACCGGATTATCGAAACCCTGCAAGCGGGGGGACTTATTATTTATCCCACCGACACCATGTATGCCATCGGCTGTCACGGGTTAAAAGAACGTGCCATTGAAAGTATTTGCAAGTTCAAAAATATAGACCCACGCAAGAACAATCTATCAATTATTTGCTACGATTTGAGTAATATCAGCGAATATGCCAAAGTGAACAATTCTACTTTCAAATTAATGAAAAGAAACCTTCCCGGTCCATTTACCTTTATATTAAATACCGGCAATCGTTTGCCCAAAATATTCAGAAACCGTAAAGAAGTAGGCATCCGTATCCCGGACAATAACATCATCCGTGAGATTTGCCGGTTGCTCGATGCTCCGATACTGACTACCACCTTACCTTTGGAAGAAGGAGAAGAGATAGAATACATCACCACACCCGAATTGATAGAAGAAAAGTTCGGCAATCAGGTTGACCTTGTCATCGATGGCGGCATCGGAGGTATAGAGCCTTCTACTATTGTGGACTGCACCAATGAAGAAGCAGAAATTGTGCGGCAGGGAAAAGGAATTTTGAACGAATAATCCATTTAATTGTTTAATATAAAAATTATCAAAATAAAATTATCATGTTAATGTTATCATCATCAGAAACCAGCGTTCAAATAACCAACGCACTTGAAAAACTTATTGATTCGGGAATCTCTCTAGGCGAACGAGTACTGGGAGCACTTATCATATTTATAGTAGGTAAGTTCCTGGTTAATTGGCTAAACCGTTTGTTTGCCCGGATATTGGAAAAGCGTAAAGTAGACCCCAGCATCCAGTCATTCTTAAAAAGCATGGTCAATATCCTGCTACTCATCATGCTTATATTGGCTGTCATCGGCAAGCTGGGCATTGAATTAACCGGATTTGCTGCCCTGTTAGCATCTGCCGGCGTCGCCATCGGTATGGCACTGTCGGGCAACTTGCAAAACTTTGCAGGCGGCTTGATTATCCTGCTATTCAGACCTTACAAAGTGGGAGATTATATTGATGCTTCAACCGGTGCATCAGGTACGGTAAAAGAAATCCAGATTTTCCATACCATCCTTATTACCCCGGACAACAAAATGGTATATGTACCTAATGGTGCAATGAGTAGCGGTGTCATCACCAATTACAGCAATTTAGATACCCGCCGGATTGAATGGAACTTCGGAGTAGACTACGGAGAAGACTTTGAGAAAGTGGAAAAAATATTGCGCAATATCATAAAAGCAGACCAACGCATACTGACTGCTCCGGCCCCCTTCATCGAACTGGGAGAACTGGCTGCCAGCAGTGTAAACATCAAAGTCCGAGTATGGGTAAAGAGTTCCGATTATTGGGATGTATTCTTTTATATGAACCAAACGGTATATGCTACCTTCAACAAAGAAGGAATCAATTTCCCCTTCCCGCAACTTACTGTACACCAAGCATAATTATTAATATTGAAAGACTATCATTTTTGCTAGTAGGGGCGAGTGAACCTCGCCCCTACACAGTTTACTTTGCATATTACTCCCAAGGTCGTGACCGCTGTAAGGGCAGGTAAACCCTGCCCTTATAGCGGATGATTTAATAGACCATTTTAGTTTTGACAAGTGTTTTATGTCCTATCCGCTTTCAGACGATCCGCCATAGCCTTCGCCAGCTCCTTGCATTGCACATAAGTTTCTGACTTCATGCTATGCTTCATCTCTATCGGATTTCCCACCGGTTCAAACTTCAACTTATCATTGAATTCAGTAATCTTCTTTACGGCAGCACTTGCCCAAGTGAAAGAACCGAACCATCCCATGTAACGTCCCTTTATCTCACGTGCAGACAATTTGTTCAGCAACGCTTCCATTTCAGGATACATCTGGGTATTATAAGTAGGACAACCCACTATCAAACCTCTATACTTAAACACATCTGCTATAATATAAGAATGGTTTGTATGCGAAACATTATGCATCACAATATTACGGATACCTTGTTTACTCAATTCTTCCGCTATTGCTTCTGCCATCTCTGCTGTATTGCCATACATCGTACCATAGGCAATCACCACTCCTTCTTCCGCTTCATAGCGGCTCAAGCGGTCATAGATACGCACTACGCGGGGAATTTCTTCCGTCCACACCGGTCCGTGAGTAGAGCAAATTGCATTAATCTTCAAAGTTTGCAATTTCTGCAATGCTTTTTGAACCGGAGCACCATACTTACCGACAATGTTAGAGTAATACCTCACCATTTCGTCCCAATAAATATCCGTATTGATATTTGCATCAATCACCCCTCCATTCAAAGCTCCGAAGCAGCCAAAAGCATCTCCAGAGAACAGAATACCTTCCGTCTCATCATACGTAACCATTGTTTCGGGCCAATGCACCATCGGAATCAAAGAGAATCTCAACTTATGATGTCCCAATGCCAGAAAATCCCCTTCACCTACCACATATCGTTCTCCTCCCACACCATAAAAACCTTCCACCATGTCGAAAGTCTTCTTGTTGCCTACAATTACGATATTAGGATAATACTGCTTAATCAAGCTGATAGAACCGGAATGATCAGGTTCCATGTGATTAATAATCAAATAATTAATAGGTCTGTCACCGATTATACTACGAATTTTCTTTAAATACACTTCAAAATAGCAAACATCAACAGTATCAACCAGTGCTACCATCTCGTCATCAATCAGATAAGAGTTGTAGGACACACCATAAGGCAACGGCCACAAATTTTCGAACAGAGTCTTATTACGGTCATTCACTCCTACATAATGTACTTTTCCTTTAATTTCCATACCTGTATTTTCTTCTTTATGGTTTATAGTATTTGCCTTGCCAGGCATTTCTTTCTCTCATTCTTTTCTTCACCTTTTCTGTGAATTCATAATTCTTCACCCCCCAGTCAGGAGCAATCAGCAACTCTTTCGGCGATTGCGAGACGAAACGTTCCAACACCAAATCGGGACGAAGATGCTCTATATAATCAATCACTAAATCAATATATTCATCTACGGAATACAAATGAAAAAGTTCCGGTGTCTTTTCATATTCACTTGCCATCCGCGTACCTTTTATCAACTGCAATTGATGCAATTTCAGCGTAGTAAGTGGCAGACGTGAAAGTCGTTCCGCTTGTCTTATCAAAGCCTCCCTCTCCTCTCCCGGCAACCCCAATATCACATGCCCACCGACCGGTATTCCTCTTTGCGCCGTTCTCACAACAGCCTCCTCCGCCTGCGCAAATGTATGTCCGCGGTTGATTCGTTTCAATGTCTCGTCATCGGTACTTTCGATACCATATTCTATCAATACAAAAATCCGTTTATTCAGTTCCTCCAGATAATCCAGCAAATCGTCAGGCATACAGTCCGGGCGTGTTCCTATCACCAATCCTACCACATCAGCCACCGTCAATGCCTCTTCATACTTATGTTTCAACTCTTCCAGTTCACCATAAGTATTGGTATAAGCCTGAAAATAAGCCAGATATTTCATATCAGGATATTTCCTGAAAAAGAACCGCTTTCCTTCTTCCAATTGCTGCCCTACCGACTTATCCGTATGACAGTAAGCCGGGTTAAACGTCTGGTTATTGCAATAAGTACAGCCTCCATAACCTATCGAACCATCCCGGTTAGGACAAGTAAAACCCGCATTAATAGAAATCTTCTGCACCTTGAAAGGAAAGTGCAAACTCAGGAAGGTTGATAAATCATTGTATAGCATCTCTTTGTACATGAACTGATTTTAGCGCGACAAAGATACGCATTTTCAAACAAAAGTCTTAACTTTGTCCTCAGTTATCATTTAAAGAATTTATTTATTATGAAAAAATTAAGCATATTTATTATTCTGCTTATGTGCCTGTTGCCGATGAATGCGCAACAAGTAACCATCAAAGACGTAGCCAATGCTACTTATCGTGCTGAAGGAATCAGAGGTATCAGACCAATGCTGGACGGTGAGCACTATACCCAAATCAGCAGTGACGGCAAACGTCTTGTCAAATATTCATTTAAAACGGGAAAAGAAGTCGCAACTATTTTTGATGTGGAAACAGCCCGCGACTGCACCATCAAGCACTTTGATGACTATATCATGTCGCCCAATGAAAGCCTGATTCTGATTCAAACAGACACCAAGCCCATCTACCGCCATTCATTTACAGCCAATTATTATATCTTCAATGTAAAGAATAATAAGATGGAACCGCTATCTACAGGAGGACCGCAACAAGTTCCCTTGTTCTCGCCTGACGGCAACCAGATTGCCTTTGTACGCAACAACAACATCTATCTGGTCAAACTCCTGTTCAACAACAGCGAATCACAGATTACCACCGACGGAAAATACAATGAAGTATTAAACGGTATCCCCGACTGGGTATATGAAGAAGAATTCGGCTTCAACCGTGCATTCGATTTCAGCGCAGACAGCAAAATGATTGCCTATATTCGTTTCGACGAGAGCAAAGTCCCCATGTATTCTTTCCCTCTGTATAAAGGCAAATCCCCCTCATTAGACCAATATGCCACCTATCCGGGAGAATACGAATATAAATATCCGATGCCCGGCATCGACAATTCAAAAGTATCGGTACACACCTTCGATATCAAGAGCAAAGTGACCCGCAAAATAGATTTGCCTTTGGACGAAGACGGCTACATTCCACGCATCAAATTCACCAATGACGAAAATGCATTGGCTATCATGACACTCAACCGTCATCAGAACCGCTTTGACCTTTATTATGCCAATCCGCGCAGCACACTCTGCAAGCTGATGGTTCGTGACGAAGCTCCGCAATACATCAAAGAAAATGCTTACTCAAATATTACTTTTTACCCTGAGCACTTCGTTGTAATGAGTGAAAAAGACGGATACAATCATTTATATCTTTACACCGCCGGCGGAAACCTGGTCAAACAAATCACCAAAGGAAATTTTGAGGTAAAAGACTTTTTGGGTTGGGATCAGGCAAACAACACCTTTTATTTTACCAGCAATGAAGGCAGCCCTCTCCGCACAGCCGTTTATAAGATAGATGCCAAAGGAAAAAAGACCAAGCTTTCAACTCAGGAAGGCAGCAACAGTGCCATCTTTAGTAAAAACATGAAGTATTTCGTCAACACATACTCCAGTGCCAATATACCTCCTGTCATCACTCTGAACGACAACAAAGGAAAAGTGCTGACTACTTTGGTTGACAATCAAAAGTTGAAGCAACAGATGTCGGGGCTGAATATGCCGAGCAAAGAGTTCTTCACATTCAAGACCACAGACGGAGTAGAGTTGAACGGTTGGATAATGAAACCCGCCCATTTCGATACCAACAAGAAATATCCTGTCATCCTGCACCAATACAGCGGTCCCGGCTCTCAGCAAGTTCTTGACCGCTGGGGAATAGGAGCCATGGGTAACGGAGGACTTTTTGAAGCTTACATGGCAGATAAAGGCTTCATCATGGTATGTGTAGACGGACGTGGAACCGGCGGACGCGGTGCTGAATTTGAAAAGTGTACCTACCTCAACCTAGGAGTAAAAGAAGCCAAAGACCAGGTAGAAACTGCTAAATACCTCAGCACCCTGCCCTATATAGACGGCAACCGCATCGGCATCTGGGGATGGAGTTTCGGTGGCTACAACACATTGATGTCAATGAGCGAAGGCACTCCGATATTCAAGGCAGGCGTCGCCATTGCCGCCCCTACCGATTGGCGTTTCTACGACTCGGTATACACAGAACGCTTCATGCGCACTCCCAAAGAAAACATGGAAGGCTACGAAGCCTCATCAGCCATCAACCGCGCCAACAAATTACACGGCGAATTGTTATTGATTCACGGTTCGGCCGATGACAATGTACATCTGCGGAATGCTGCCGAATACAGTGAAGCATTGGTACAAGCCGACAAGCAATTTGACATGCAGGTTTACACCAACCGTAACCATGGCATTTTTGGCGGCAATACACGCCACCACTTGCTCACCCGTGTAAGCAACTTCTTTATTGAGAATCTGAAATAATAGATATCTATCAGGCACGGGTTACCGTGCCTGAAAAAACAAATAACCATGAATCACGTTAAAAAACCGGACTGGCTGAAAATAAGCATAGGTGCAAATGCACGATATGCCGAAACAAAACATATTGTAGATTCTCACAAACTGCACACCATCTGCAGCAGTGGTCGTTGTCCCAATATGGGTGAATGCTGGGGAAAAGGAACAGCCACATTTATGATAGGCGGAAATATCTGTACCCGTTCGTGCAAATTCTGTAACACACAGACCGGCCGCCCCCTTCCCCTCGACACAGAAGAACCCACCCACGTAGCAGAATCCATCCAATTAATGAAGCTCTCACATGCCGTCATCACTTCGGTAGACCGCGATGACTTGGATGATTTAGGTGCTTCCCATTGGGCTAAAACCATTCTTGAAATAAAAAGATTAAACCCCGAAACCACCTCCGAAGTACTGATTCCCGACTTTCAGGGAAAAAGCGAACTGATACAGCAAGTTATTGACGCCAAGCCCGATATCATTTCGCACAACATGGAGACAGTTCGGCGCATAAGCCCGCTGGTGCGCAGTGCCGCCGATTATGACACCAGCCTGAAGGTTATCAAGCAGATAGCCGACAATGGCATCACGGCAAAATCCGGCATTATGGTAGGATTAGGCGAGACACAAGAAGAAGTAGAGCAGGTTATGGACGACCTCTTGGCTCACGGCTGTAAAATAATGACCATCGGCCAATACCTGCAGCCCACCCACAAACACTATCCGGTGGCAGAATACATCACCCCCGAACAGTTCAGGATATACCGTGAAATAGGATTAAAAAAAGGATTTAAAGAAGTAGAAAGTGCGCCTCTGGTACGTTCTTCCTATCATGCAGAAAAACATATTAAATTTAAAGGCTAATCCGCAAACCTATTTTATATCTTATTTGTTATAAAGATATAAAAGAGATAGAGAGAATGAAATCATTACTAAAGTATAAGAATTTAATCATGTCTACAGGATTAATTCCTACTATTGTATGCATGATTTTATGTATTTTTTTTTCCGATGCATACGTTTTATATGCCTGTAGTTTAGCCGGTCTGCTTTATGTATTATACAGACTGGCCAAACCTCCCATCTACCGCCCCAACTTAGTGCTATTGCATGCTACGTTGGCGCTTGTTGTATGCTCAGTCATTAAACTTATCAGTGGAGATTCATTAATTCCTGACCGCACCGTTCCCATTATACTGGAAATTATAATCCTCAGTTTTTCCTTGTTCTATCTTATCGAGCCGATTGTTTACAACAAGATATTTTCATTTTTCAATTATAAAATATCCATTTTGAATTGTTGGTCCACTCGAATCATCGCCATCTTCAGCGGCATTCATTTATTCATACTATGTATCATTTATTTATTATTCAATCCCCTGTCCTATCCTGTTCTCTACATATTAACGCATATTCTCCCTCCATTAATATATATAATTTCCATTGCCGTCAACTACATTCTTATAAAATCCATCGGTACGAGTTACCAAAGAATGCCGTTTCTTCGGATAGCCCCCATCTGCAACGGAAAAATTTACGTACTTCCGCGCAATACCCACAGCGAAGAACCCGGTAAACTGGATATTCCGATGGAAGACTATATCTATGCATGTAAAACAGATACAGATAAATATGCCAAAGAGATTGAAAAGAAATATGGCCGATACATCGATGGGAATACCCTTCCCCGTTTCAGTCTTAAACACATAATAAGCTCATCCAAAGGTGCTTCCTCTAAAACAGTCTTATTATACATTCTTCCATTGGATAATGAAAACCAAATTCATTTTGAGGGAGGTAAGTTCGTCAGCCCCGAAGAGATAGAAGCCGACGAACACAACTACAGTTCATTTTTGAAAGAAGAAATTGAACATCTGGACGTAGTAGCCCAAATGTGGAAAGAATTCAAATAAGTTCAATAGTTACTCCCTCACAAATCCCAAGACAGTCACTTCCGCCAATGCCGCCGGAATCTGTTGAGTATTGTCCATGAAACTAATCCGGACAAACCGCCCTTTTACTTTTCCGGCATCCGTCTGTATCTCATATCGGGAAACAGGCGTCCGGTTCTCCTTCATATCCTCTATCACTCTCCATTCTTTCCGGTCATCAGACACCTCCACCCGGAATCGATAAACAGCTGTTTGCGGAAAAACCAAAGTAATTTGTTGCAAATCCAATCCCTTTTCCGTATCAAGTAACCAATAAGGCGAAGCATCCCCTTTCGCAGCCTGCCACCAAGTAGCCACATTTCCATCGGCAGCCAATGCAGCCACATAACCTTCAGACTGACTGCCGGTAAAAGTCGGATTATTACGTCCGAAAGTCTGCAACGGACGTTCCCTATTGGCTGAAGTGTAACGAACATACGGACGCTCTCTCACCTGTGGAGTCACATTCGGCACATATTGAGGATCCCCTTCAAACACCAATTCCACACGTGCCGGAACCAATCCCGGAGAAGAAGCCTCGATAAGGGTCTTTCCGGCATAATACGAACGGAAAGCAATAGCCGCTTTCCCATCCTGTATACGGATATCACTATCTTGTTTAAAAGTAATGGACGTCCCCGTAGGAAACTCACCGGGACCTGCTACCAACTTTAATGTCACCTCGGGAGAATTACTGATTTCTTTTCCCTGTGCATCCAGCACCGTCACCGTCAGTTGTACATCATCCGTACCATCAATACGAATCCCCATTGTCTTATCCGCTTCCAACTTCAGTTTAGCCGGAATACCGGGCTTTGCCCATTCGGGAGGTGCTATATGATTATATTCATTCCGATACCAATACCATGAACGCTTGGGAATACGGAAATAGTCCACTATCCCCATCTTGCCCAACTGACTTCCGGCAATACTTCCGTGATCAAACCCACACCAGATAGCCTGTCCGCTTCTCCACTCATAACCTTTCCATCCATCATTTTTTTCCAAATCTCCCCACCCCGGCATATATTCTCCCGGTCGGTCGGCAGTCGTACTGCCATATTCGGAAACCACTCCCGGAATCCCCGGATTCAGAAAATCAGGCTGAGTGGCTCCATCTCCATTATAACCACCGATATCTCCCAACTTATCAATTCTTCCCACTCCCAACGGACGCTGCGCCCCACCTATTGCAGCAGGCCGTGTCGGGTCAAGCTGATGCGACAAAGCCACCATCTTTTTCAATAACTCCCTCACTCCGTCCATAGCCTCCGGTGCCGAGAAAAAAGCCTCATTACACATACTCCATGCCACAATAGAAGGATGATTGCGATGAATGCGAATCATCTCCCCCAACTGCTGTAATGCACTGGCATCAAATCCGGGTCTGTGTTTGTCATAGACGGGATACGCGCTCGAGTTCCAATACCCGTCAGGACCGAATCCCCCAATCCCCCAAAAAGGAGCTTCCGCCCAGAATAACATACCCATTTCATCACAAGCCTTAGAGAAAGCAGGTGCATGCGGATAATGCGACCCTCTGATAAAATCAAAACCTGCCTCCTTCATTTGCTTCACATCGCGCCTCATGGCAGCCTCCGTCACCGCATCTCCCCACCCGGCCTGTTCTTGATGAACATTCGCTCCTTTAAAGAAAAGATGTTCTCCATTCAAAAAGAATCCTCTGTCCGCTGTCCATTCAAACCAACGAAAACCGAATACAGTCTCTTCAGAGTCAAGCAATTCATTTCCCTTATATAGCAAACTCACCAACTTATAAAGACTCGGATGAGCAGGATGCCACAACTCCGGTTCATTTACGGCAGGCGTAACCTGCACAAATTGCTTACTGTCATTTGCCCCGACATACTCGGTCGTAGTGACAGAAGTCACCGCCTCCCCATTCAGTTTCCGAACCTCAGTCACCAATTTATACTCCGAAGACAGACTTGAGCGGTTGCACACCTCCGTAGCCACCTTAACGGTAGACGCTTTTCCCCTGTTCTCCTTCAGTTCGGGAGTGATGACAAACGTACCATACCAATCAATATAAGTCTTCGATTTCTGCACGAGCCTTACATTGCGATAAATCCCCCCACTGAAGACATGCTCTCCCGCACGCGGTGCCACATCAGGTTTCCATATATTATTAACACGCACTGCTATTTCGTTATTACCCGCCCTCACAGCTTTAGTCACATCGACAGAGAAGCCGGTATATCCTCCGACATGGCTTCCCACCTTTTGTCCGTTTATATAGATTTCAGCTTCTTGAAAAACACCGTCGAACTCAATGAAAGTACATTTCTTCAAGTCATCTTCCGACAACCTAAAACTCTTGCGATACCATCCATACCCCACATAAAAATCTTTCGACATAAAATAAGGAATACTGAACGAATGCGGCACTCCCACCGTTTCCCAACCCGAATCATTATACCCGATTCTTTCGGCTCCCCGCACATCTCCGTGTGCATATTTCCATTCACGATTAAAGTTGATCTTCTTCCTTGGAGATTCAGATTGCTGTGCTTTTATCACACTGCAAAAGAGGCAGATACAAAAAGCAAATAATAATTGTGCGTTCTTCATTTCTTGATATTTTATTGTTTCATCCTATTTTTGAATAGACAAAGATAAAACTTTTTCATGATAATTCGTTTTTTGATAACGCAAATGTACTATCGTATCCGTCTTACAAAGAAACTATTGGGAGCACAAGACAGCACTGAAATACTGAATACTTTCACTTCTGATTTTTAATAAATTACAACCTACTATGTACTAATTGTGTACTGTAAAGTATACTTTCCTGCTTTTGTAAATGAAATATTGTCAGGAAAGGAAATTTGCTTGTTTTCCCATTGTCCTTCATCCGATTTGCGGAAAACGAAGAAAGCCAAAGGCAATATCCACAAGAGCCATCTATTTTTTAATTTTGTCATCCTATCATTTTTTATGGTTTTAGTACCCTAAACTCGCACTGAGATGTGCCTAAGTTTCCTAAGCCATCTGTCCCTTCTATCACGCCCACAAAGCTTGTATTGATATCCGAACAGAAGAACTCCACTTCGGCTTCTCCTTTTTCATCGGTGATGATATCCGGCTTCCACAGCAAGACGTTCCGCGCGTCCGGTAGCGGGCTTTGCATGTCCAGCTCATCGGGTTGGTAGAACTCACGCGTGCCGTAATAGCCTTTTACACGCCATAGGTTGTTCATGCGAAGAAGTTCTTCTTCAGTATAAACAACACCTTGATAAATAACAGTTTGTCTATCTTCAACTATAAAATGGCTACCACTTGCGTTATATTTAAATTTAGCAATTTCATAAGTCTTTCCCCAAACAGGCGGCTTCCGCCCTTCGGCACGACACTTTCCCAATTCATTATGATGTGCACTGTAATCTGTTCTATAGTTTATTAAATAGTTACAAGTTGTACAAACATAAACACTATTTAAATCCATTTGCGCCAAACTATCCAACCTCCCCATCATCTTATCCCGAAATATTCTTCCCTTCTTACCTGTAACTGTTATCTCGGATAAAAGAATACTACTGTCCTGACTGATGACCGGATAATCAAGTGCCAAATCAGAAACAACCAACGAGGGATTCATACAAGCAAAGAAAGACTGACAAGACTTCCGTAAGCTGTCTGCCTTATAAAAAGACTCTTCTACAACTATGGAGGGTTTATATTCATCTTTATCCAGCATCGGCTTCAAATAAACATATCCGCCCCTCAAGGCAATCATTTGGTCGGTTGACACTGTAAACCTTCCCAAAGAATCGACAATGATAAACTGGCTTTTGGTGCTCGGACCGGAAACCTGAATCAATTGTCCTCCGTTCGCCAGTTCTTTCTGTTTCTTTTTTCCTATTATCTGTTTTCCTTTGATTTCATCCGAAAGGAAACAATCCGCCAGTGTTGCCGAATCCGCTTTTTCCCATACATACCTGCGCCACCCTTGGGTAAGCAGCAACAGGTCGAGAGCAGCCTGGCGGTCTTTGTTGTTGCTATCAAAGTAATACGCCGGATTATGGATATTACCCTTTATCTCGGTGGAAAGGTAGCAATACGAAAGCATATTCTCAGGATTCAGTTCATTCTGATAAGCACGGTCGAAAATGCTCAGCCCCAGATGCGCCTGAACCGGATTGCCCGTCTCGTCCGTTACCTTTACGTTTAGCTTGCCCTTGCCACGGGTAAAGTAGCGCGCACTGTCCGTGTCCAATTCGATGTGTAATTTCCGTTCGGGATGGATATACACCAAGCGTTCCGCCATGGGCTGACCGTCGGTATTGTATAAAGTAAACTCGGCAATGCCCTGCATCGGAAACTCTTTCAATGGGATTCGGATTTTCAATTTCTCGCTCAAGGTGCCTGTCGCCGTGCAGCAAAGCCCGCCGCGCATTTTGCCTTCCAGCTTGATTGCCTGCGCCGCAGCCCCTTTCGGTTGGGAAAGAAGAAACTCCAGATACTCATCCGTCTGTTTACGCAAATGGACGGACAACCCCGAAGATACCACTTCCGCAAATGGGAACTCCCTTCCATCGGACAACACCGCCTTATATGAAGCTCCTTTTATCGGAAGGATAAACACAAAACCCATACCGTCGTGCACGGACTCTAATTTAGCAATGTCCTTGCCATTCTCCAGCAACCGGCCTGCCACTTTTGCCGGCATTCCTTTGGCATCCAGTGCTTTAAAAGCCACCTTGGTGGGAATTCCGTCAATCAGATAACCACCTTCGGGGAAGAAGGAAAACCGGGCAACAGGTTGGTCTTTTTCCTGAGGGCTGTTTGTCCCTTTGTAGGCTATGCTCTTTATAACACGTATCTTCTTGGGATAGACCGGACGCAACGTGTCATTCAGAAAAGAAAAGCGGGTATAGGCATGGATGCGGTAATCGCCCTCCTTCAAGTCCTTGTCCACATAGACGTGCCCCTCGGCAATGCCGGAAAGGATGGGGTATTTCTCCTGCCACACGATGCTGTCCTTGGCATTGAGCATTTCCACAAACAGCGTCTTGCTTCGGTCGGAAAGGGCAAGGCTCTGAGCGTCCAGAGTGTAAGTCTTGAACCAAAGGTCTTCACCGGTCTCGTAAATCCCCTTGTCTGTCTGGAGATAGACCAATTCGAGAGATACGTTTTGGCTGTGTCCTGCTATAGAGAAGCAAAAGACAAACAATAGAAGAAAGTGTTTAACATTCATTGTTCATCTATTCTTGAATAGCCCTTACACTAAATATGCCGAACGTAAGGTAATCGTCATCTTCTACCTCCGTTCCGATTTTCTCTATGTTCAATCCTTCAGGAGAGACAAAGGAATTGGTCCAATTCCACTCTTTGCCCGTGCCCAGCTCGGTTTCTCCCAAATAGCGGAACTGTTCATCCATCATCACCACCACAAGGTTTTTGCTATCTATCGGAGTCTTCGGAGTGGCATTCGGCATGCCTCTCAACAAATAACGATAATACACTTTACGGTAGGGGTCGTGCAGAATGGCCGCATATCCGTCCTGTCCCAAAAAGGCTTCAAGCATCTGTTCGTTCGAAGGTTCCTTGTCCAAGCCGCAATCTATAGAACAGATGTCTCCGGCGACATTGCTGCCGCCATACACTTTTACCGCTTCGTCCTTATTCCAGTCCGACAGGTATAGGTCGTGTGAATTGGTAAAGCTGTGAACCATTTTGCCTTCCGGGGTAAACGCCGGATAAGACATTTGAATCAAATCACCTCCCCAATTGGCTCCTTCGAACAGTTCTTCGGGATAAAGATGATGGTAAGCCACTTCATTGCTCGCCAAATCGATTGCCGCCGTGAAGCGGAACTCCTCCCGTTTTCTCATAGCCTTCGAGAAAGGGGCAAAGCCGGGAAGCAGCAGATGATTGTCCTTCAGCATCATGGGGGCTACAGGAGACAACATATATTGGGGGTGGGTCAACGCCCATTCTTTGTCCGTTTGGTCCAGCAAAGTAACTTTGTTGCGTACCTTTCCCGAACTGTCCGTCAATGCCACTTCAATAAAAGGGCGATTAAAAACATAAATGGAATCCGGGCTTTTGATATAGTAAGCGGCAGCACTCATAATGGCATTGGCACCTTCGCGTTCGAAGGTGATTCGCTTTAGATAGGTAGTATCTGAATAACGATAGAAATAAATGGAATTATTCCGCGCATTTAAAAACGTAAGTATTTGATTACGCTTGTCATCATTCCAAAGCTGTATGTACACAGGTCTGTTCTTGGTTTCCGTATTAATACGAAATTTCTTCGTACCAATCTCCACCAATTCTTTATGGGCTTGTAGTTTGCCTTTAAATTCATTTTCTATACATTTTCGGTTACTGCTATTACAGCCCGTAAGTAATAGGACGAAAATCCCTAACGCATAAAAAGTTTTCTTCATATTTCTCTATCCGATTATTAATGTTTTGTTACTTATTTATGGTTTCAATACTCTAAACTCACACTGAGACGTGCCTAAGTTTCCTAAGCCATCCGTTCCTTCTATCACACCCATAAAGTTTGTATTGATATCCGAACAGAAGAACTCCACTTCGGCTTCTCCTTTCTCATCGGTGATGATATCCGGCTCGTCAGGCTGATAAAATTCATGCTTGATATATGTTGTTTCATAAAGAAGTTTGCTGTGTTCCTCATTATTTTTACGAAAATATGCCTTTTAAAAACCTGTTGTTTTTATCTTAATATTAATTATATATCGTTAGTCTACTTTACACTACAGTGATTGGTAAGTCCGCAAAACCCGGTTACCTATTGATTTTGTGTTGTTACTCTTGCAGTACATTGTTCGGCATGAACAACCCAAACGAACAGCTGATAAAGCTTCCATTATTGCTAAATACTCCTAGCATGCCACCACCCGATACACATTCCCCTTGGCGGTATGTACCCGTTCGCCCAGCTGCGGCAGGATGCGGCTCAGGCTGTAGGCGGTCATGCCTCTCATGACCGAAGGATGGGCAGATTTCATCCGCTCGAATAATTGGGTGGCGGAAAGGATCAGCACTTCCTGCGGATGGTCCGCTTCCGTGGCAAAGCGGAAGCAAAGGCGGAACACCTCTTCTTCGGGTATATGTTTGTAGAACAGGGCGTTGTGTTGCTGTATGGCCTGTTCCTCTTCCTTGTTGAACCAGCTTCGTTCGCCGGACAGGAGTTCCGCTTTGAGCTGGGCGTACAGCTGTTCATGCTCCACAGGTGTGACGCAGTCAATGGCGTGCTCCAAGCTGACACAAAGGAAGCGGCGTGATCCGGTGCGGTCTACCAACAGGTCTTCCCGGTTGCTGGTGCCGATGAACGAGGCGATGCGGGGAAGTGCCGAAGCGCTGCGTTTGTAGACCTTGCGGATGTTCAACGCGGAGGTCTGCATCAGGTTCTTCAGCAGGGGCATTTTGGATGCGCTGAGTTTGTCGAATTCATCCAGATTGATCAGCCCGCAGACAGCGAGTTTGGCTTCGGCGGATGCCGGGGAGCCGAGGTCGTAACTTTCTGTGTAATAAGCTTTCAGCGCATCGGGCATCAGCAGGCGGCAGAACGTACTTTTCCCCAGTCCTTGGCGACTGCTCACCAGCAGGGGAGCCACGCTGTTGGCGCGGTTGATATCCGGTCGGAACTGCATCCATTGGGCGGAGAGTCCCAGCATCCAGCGGTGGAAACCGTTCACCCATACCGGATTGTCGGACACCTGGCGGGCAAGTGCGGATACGCGGTCCTTGCCGTCCCATTCGGGAAGTTGTTCAAAGTAGGCGGTAAAGGGATGGTATTCGCTGATGCGGCGCGAGCGCACAAAGCGTTGGATATCCCTGTCCCAACAGTCTATGCCTGTTTCGATGGCTTCCATGCTGAGCGAGTTCATCCATCGTTCGTCCACTTTGGCGTAACGCAGGTGGGTGTCGGGGATGTTGTTTACTATGTTTGTTATGTTTGCCGCGTCTGCTACTTCGGTTTCCTCGGTCAGCACGTTGAAGCGGAAACGATAGCGCGAGGTGAGGAAAGCGGTCACTTCCTGCATCAGGGAGCATGATTTCGCTTTCTTGACTGCCTCTTTCGAGGATACCGGCGCGGCTTCCTTTTCAATGTTTTTCGAGAATACCGGCCCTGCTTCCTTTCGAGTGCCTTCCGAAGATATCACTCCGATTTTCTTTTCAATATCTTTCGAGTGTACCGGTGCGGCTTCCTTCTCCGTTTTTTCAATTAAGGTTGTCGGGTGCTTGGAAGTTTCGTTTTTGCTTTCCGGCAAATTGCCCATGCCGTTTTCAGCCGGAAGAACCTGTGACTTGCTCACTTCCTTCACTCCGTCTTCATCGGACACAATGTAATGGTAAACGCCCGCCAGCGCATTCCCATCGGTACGCGGAGTCCAGTCCACCACCAAAGCCACCCGGCCTTCGCGGATATCCACTGCCAGATGCACACCGGGGATGGTCCGACAAAGCGGCATCAGTCCGTTGAGGGCGGATATGAAGTCACGGCGCGGCGTTCCGTCGGAAGGAACAGGAGCTGACAGGAATTTGCTTCCGAAGAAGACTGTTTTGAGGGTGGCGAATACATTCATGAGGCACTTTTTTAGATTTGACGAACTACAAATATACAACATGAAAAAGCGTTTGTCAAGAGGGGAGACAAATTAATCAACCCCGGGTACAGGATATGACGGAGCCTGACACAATGACATATATACGTGCAGGTTCATGCGTACGTACGTGTAGCTCGATGTGTATATACGTGTGGCCTGATGCGTATATACGTGTAGACTTATGCCACCGTATGTGTAGCCCGATGCGTAGGCAAAAAGACCTTGATGTTTTCCAAAAAGATGGTGATGTTTCTTAAAAACATCACCATCTTTTTTAAAAAGCTCGGTATGTTTTTATGTAAGGGAAGATGGAACCACCCTCACCCAGTCGGTCATTCCTTCTTTTCCGTTCATCCTTACATATTAGCCAAAACACATTAGCAATCAACCAGTTAAGAATGACAGAATATTCCCTCATTCTCCTTTCAGCCGTACTTTCCAAATCCCTTCACATTTGCACCGCTAAGAGAAAGGCGGATGACAGTGTAAGCCGTTTGAAGCTCAAACATTTGATGGATCTTCGAGCCCCACCAAATGTTACCAAGAAAAAGACGAAATCATGCATATCTGCTTGAACGAACTGATTAGGATGCTCAATATGAAATCAATCGTCAACCTCCAATGGGGATAACAGGTAATATGACGAAACCGATCAACCCTATACAGAGATAGTCATTAATGAAATTAACCTTATGCAAGGATTGAAGCTGTTGAAATCAATCATTTTTACATACATAGACTTCAACGAGTCAACCAAAATCAGGAGTACACATATTCTTACTTTGTGAGCCAAAAGTTTAATATTGTTATACTAAAAGATAAAATTTATTTATCAATTTTAAAAGTAAGCCTTGAGGGGTTTTCATCCTTCTTAAAAAATGGTACTTGTGATAATATCAGTACAATTCCGGAAGAAACCCTCTTGGAGTAATTCTGGTTGATATATTCACGAGTGATTTCTCCTTCTTCCAATAATATTTTGATGGCTTCCTTGAAAGGTTCTATTTCAATTTTACCCTTGTTTCCTGTTGAGGTTATTCTTGTTACTTTTGTCCAATCTACATCTATGATTCTATTTTGCCCTCGACTATTACATAAGGTCTTTCCCTTGAGTGGCATGATGTAATTTTCCCAAATAGAATCGAATGTATACTCCTCATTAATGGAAGAAAAGGTTGAGTTCAGAGGTTCTATGTCTTGAGCTTTCTGCGGCACTGATGGACAAAGAGCACTTTCTTCTGTTTCTTTGCTTTCGACAGGGCATTCAATTATTTGCAGATCTATTTGCAAGCGATTGGCAACTTCTATGGCATCAGGCATGATTTCTCCATTGGTAACTAAAATGGCTTTATTACATCCAAAATAATCTTTCGATCCATGCAATTTCATTATCATGCTCCTATTTACTTTTCTAAAGTTCCCGTACATTTTTACTTGAATGGCTATTTTCTCTTCTCCTTTTGTGGCGAAAATATCAATTCCGTAATCTCCACTCTGTGGAGTCAATTCTGTAGTGTATCCTTTCTTATTGAATACCTCACAGACATACTTTTCATATTCTCTTGGTTTCATCGGTGAAATTAGTCGATAATGTCTTTAGTTATTTTATTCAAAGTGATTTAAGCTATATTAAAATCCTACTATTCCCAATCTTTTTAATGTCTGTATGTCATTCTCATAATATGAGTTTTTTATGTTTTTCCCGATGGGAGTAACAGAATCATATATCAATCGTTGAGGTAATAAATCGGAACATTCGGAAGCAACCAAGAAATATTCCGTAGAATCTACATTGGCTCCTACCACTTGGTTTCCTTTCAATCCTAATGATGAATGCTCAGATATGTATTTGGTGGAATATAGTTTGACGAATGTTTCTTGGTCGTAGGATGAAATTGCTGCAAGGTATGCTTCGTCATTGCTTACGAATATCTCTTTCAATTGATCTTGTGGGTAAAGTCCGTTGAGATATCTTTTACCTCGTTTCTTTTCTAATAAATATCTTACCGTTACTTTATTGACACTTCCGTGTTCATAGCATTGCAAGATGAATTTGTCTTTTTGGGGATTTATGGCAATTCTTTTGATAATATTGTTTTCGTCAATCTGATTTTCAGAGATAATATATGTCCTGTCATTATATACGTTTAAAAAAACATTTGTTTCGTCTATTAAAGTTTCCTCTTCTTCCTCTATTTCTACTACATCCTTTTCTTCTGTTTTCTCCTCTTCAAATTCTTCGCATAGAGTCGAAATATAGTTTATGTTATTGATACAAGTAAGCAATCTGCCTGCATCTTCCGTATTCCTAATAAGTTTGCTACCATAGATAAGGCAAACCAGTTCCCCCAATATCGTAGGTTGCCTATCCATATATGAGTGTACCGCTTGGAGGTCTATATGATTTGAATGCTTTAATAAGTCGTATAGTTGTTTGAATGTATAACTATTAATAAATGGGTCTATATCTAAAATATCCTCAATAAACCGTTTCTGCTCCATCTTAAGTTTTTGGGAAAGGATTCTTCGAAATGCTTTCAGACACTTTTTTTGCCTACTTCGATGGAATTCGCTGGAAGTATCCATTTGCTTAATATTATCATATAGCATTTGTGTGCTTTCTTTATAAAATAGAAAATGCTCTCCAAAGAAATCTCGGTCGACTTCAAACAAACCGAATAAGATGCTCATTTCGGACAATACTTCTTCTGACACGTTGAGCTTTTTATGATAATCTTCCAACGAGCCTGTTTGTAGAATGTTAATAGCTTTTTTAAGCCCTTCATATTTATATGGTTTAGGCATTTTTTTTCTTTTTCAGCAACGAATTTGCCTGTCAGTTTAATCATAAAATCGGCAAGTTCACTTAATTTCTCCAGTTGTCCACTCTGTACCAATTTTTTTTATACCAATTATTTAAGTACTTAATGTAAGCTTTAATCCATTTTTTATCCTGCTCTTCATACAATTTAATAAAGTTATCCTTCCCTTTATTGTAAATATCTGAATTTTTAATTGCATAGAAAAGCTCATTGAGCATGTGTTCTTCTCCAATTGTATTAAAAAGGGTTTTGGCATCCATCCATTGCATAGCCGTTGAATTTTTATTAATGGAGTTGAGAATAGGACGATTACTACCGCTTATCAAATGTAGCGTCAGTGCTTTGCTCGTTTGATTGAAAGAAGTTACAATGCACTTTAAGCTTCTCTTCACATCTTTATATTCAGGAACAAGTGGTTCATAAAGCCGATGTAACAAGCCATACCTGTCTGACAGAACCGAAAATAGTTTTCCATTGGCATCCACACTCTCTTTCACATAGCTAAATTCATATTCTTTGTTTTCTTCGTATAACTCGTATAAAATTGATAGTTTGTCTTCAATGAATATGTGAGAGCCAAAAGAGTCTCTCCCTCTATATTCACATCGTATGATGTTCTTTTTTGAACCTTGATATATTTCAAAAGGGTACATTTTTATCCAACATTCTTTATGCTCGACTTGTATCACATAATAATAGTTGCCTTTTGCTTCGGCAATTCTTTCTATTATGAAATTGTAACTTAACCCTTTTTCAAATGTTGTCATATTGGTTTAATTTTAAAGGTGCATAAAAAGAAAGCGTGGAACTGCAATATATGTTTTGATTAAGGGTTTGGAAAGTCGAAAATGAAAAGAAAAGCATAACAAGAGAAAATATAATCACTAATATACAGCGTTTTATGTGGTATCACTTTCGGGACACGCTCTTTAATTTGTCTTAATCCGCTACAAGCTTTTTCGGGATATATGGGAACATATACGGGAATTTATTTATCTTTGCAATGTGAATCAAAAACGCATTGCCGATGAAAGTTTCCGTCTATCTGAAAAAGAACAGTTCCTCGACCTCGAACATCTGTTTCCGTGTCCGTGAGAAGAACGTGGATATAAAGGTTGTTTCGCCTCTTGTAGTCCATGACAAGTACTGGGATTCCGATACTCTCAGTTACAAGCGCACGACAGCCGTACCTGCCGTTGAACAGAAACTGCTGCCCGAACAGATTGCCTCCATCATTGAGAAAGTGGAGAAGAGATTTTCGGACAAGGCAAACAGCGCATGGCTGAAGCAGACCATCGAGGATGTGCTGTACCCTGCACGGGCTTTCGAACGAAACCATCCGAATCTGATATGCCGTATTCATGAGTATCTGGAAAAATTTGACGGAGCGAACAGAACCAAAGAACACATCATCCGCTTCGAGCGCAAGATGATACGTTACCATGAATATCAACGTGAGATATTAGGTAATACCGATTTCACCCTCTTTGTTGAAACCGTCACATTGGAGCAGATGAATGGTTTCCGGGATTATGTGACCAACGAATATCTGTTGCGCCAGCAGCACCCCGACTTCTATGCGTCCCGGATTCTTATCAACCATGCGCCAAGACCATTGTCGAACACGACCATCATCAACACGATGAACCTCTTCTGCACCTTTCTCCATTGGTGCAAGAAAATGAAGTATTCCGACAACGAGGTGTATGAGCTTTACGGATGCAAGGAACCGACATACGGTGATCCGTTCTATTTGACATCCGAAGAAAGGAATGTCCTGTATGATGCGGATTTGAATGACTGTCCTAAACTGGCAGTTATCAGGGACATATTCGTGTTCCATTGCTATATCGGCTGCCGTGTGGGTGATTTGTACAGATTGACGAGAGACAACATCAAAGATGGATTTCTGGAGTATATGCCGCAGAAGACAAAGAAGTGTCAGGCTAAAGTCGTCAGAGTACCGCTTCATCCCAAGGCATTGAAAATACTGGAGCGTTATGAATCAAGTACTGACAAATTGTTACCGTTCAAACCCATACACCAGTACAATCTCGGCATACGGGAACTGTTGAAACATTGCGGCATAGACAGGATAGTGACCATCCTTGACACGCACTGCTACAATACCGTGCAGAAACCATTATATGAGGTAGCCACTAGCCACACGGCACGGAAGACTTTTGTAGGCAATCTGTACAGGCAGGTTCCCGACCCCAACCTGATAGCGTCCATGTCGGGACATGTGGAGGGCAGTCGGGCATTCAACCGCTACCGCACGATTGACGATGAGATGAAACGTAAACTTGTGGATATGATAAACTAAGGAGGACGCATAATGAAAGTTACCGCATTTATAAGAAAGACCGCCGCCAAGAATAATGTCACTGACCAGGCACGAGTCTATTTCAGAGTCCGTGACGTGGGAGGCGTTGACATCAAGGCAGCGAGCGAACTCTCCATCAACCCTAACCACTGGAGTGCGGAACGGCAGGGGTATAAGCCCCGTGTCGCATTGGTGTCGGAAGACAAACGGATGGGCTTTGAAAAGGACATCCAAAACATTACGCACCTTATTGCCGAGAAATACCATCGTGGAGTAGACGGCAACTGGCTGAAAGGACTTATTGAGGAATACCACCACCCAAATATCAACTTCCGGGGCGGCAATCCGGCAGACGAGTACCTGCTGTCCTACCAGATACAGAAGTACATGGACGAGACACACCTTGCCGCAGAAAGCTGGAAGCATCACCGCGACAATCTGAAAAAGGTACAGCGTTACGAGCGTTTCCGGCATGAGGTCATGCACCAGCGGGGCTTCCACCTTTGTATAGATTCCATTACTGCTGACGACATCCGTGATTTCAAGTTGTGGATGCAGGAAGAGTACAGGTATGTGGAAATGTATCCCGTATTCTATAAAGACGAGCTGCCCCGTGATGTAGCCCAACAACGCTCCGAGAACAGCATGTCGGGGACGCTCTACCGCATCCGTACCGTCATCAAATGGTGCATCAAACGGGGGCTGACAAGAAACAACCCTTTTGATCAGTACCAGATAGCCCAGCCCATGTATGGCGATCCGTTTTACCTTACCCTTGAAGAAAGGGACAAGGTCTATTATGCCGATCTGAGCGGCATGGGGGCAACCTATTCCGTATATCGGGACATATTCATGTTCCAGTGTCTGATAGGTTGCCGTGTGAGTGACTTGAACAGACTGACCAAGGCAAACATCGTGGACGGTTGTGTGGAATACATTCCGCAGAAGACCAAGCTGGAACACGCCAACACAGTCAGAGTTCCGCTTAACCAAAAGGCGTTGGACATACTGGAGAGATATAAGGACTTGGAAGACGCATTACTTCCCCGCTTCTCCCACTTCGGCTATAACAAGAAGATAAAGGAGATTCTCAAGTATGTTGGCATTGACCGCATGGTGAGAGTCCTTGACCCGAAGACACGTGAGGATGTGGCACGACCGTTATATGAAGTGGCTACTACGCATACGGCACGGAAGACATTTATCGGCAACCTCTACAAGCAGGTCAAAGACCCGAACCTGATTGCTTCCATGTCAGGGCATTCCGAGGGAAGCCGTGCCTTTACCCGTTACAGGCATATCGATGACGAAATCAAGAAAGAACTGGTAAACCTGCTGGATTAGAATCGCCTGTCCGGTGTATTTTATTCTTTCCCTATCTATGTTCCATTTATATCCAACTACTTGCAGACAACACTATGGCTGAATCCCGATTGACATACGACCAGTTCAAGGCTGACATTCTCCGATGGAAGAACAGCCACAGGGAAGAATACAACCGCTTCGCGCGTCTGATGACAAACGGGGACGAGAGGCAATATCTCGCTATCTGCCGTGCCATCTTCAAACAGCTGCCAAAGGTCAAGACGGAATGGGAATTGTGCTGGGGCGATGACAGTGTGGAAGATTTTGACAACATAAGCCTGCTGTTCAGTGAAGAATCCGTCCCGGAACAGATTGTGGAAGCATTCCAGAAGCAGAGGGAAGAGAATAATTCATCAGACAGGGCTTCATATTCCCTTTGGGACAAGATCAAATCCTTTTTTAGAAGCAAGTCTAAAAGACATGGCATTATCCTTTCCGCACCACTTGTACTGAGCTGGCTGTATTACGGAAAGAGTTTTGAGGCAATGGTCAGTATGGTCAGCAAACAATCAGCCAATCCTAAAGCGGACAGAATGGACAGGCAGAGCTGTTCTTGGGTAGCCGAACGGATAATACAGGTATCCATCAAGAACGGCTTCCGTACCCAGGCTGACTGGGACAGATACTTTTCCATGAACGATGCCATTGAAAAGGGCAATATCGGAGAATGGGCATTGCAATCCGTAATAAATGAAAATGGGGACAATGGCGATACGGAAAATGATGTAACCAATACACCAACTGACACGGACAATGATGCCACATCAAAAATCCACCGTACAGCCGGAAAGAAAAAGATACAGGAACGACCTCTTATAGATTATCTTGACTGCAACAACAAAGAGGAGGTTTTGAGGCATATACGCAAATACATTTCCATAAACACCAGTGCTGTCCATCAGGCATTGCCATTTTATGTGTTGAAAGACTTGCGGCTGGTCGCAGGTATGCACACTGCCAAAGAATACAGTGTCGGTCTGGCTTTACAATTCCCGGATTTGCCGTCGCTCAAAAGCGAGAGTGCCATACGGCAGTCTGTCGGATTCCTGAAAGCGGCCAAGTATGTCATCAAGGAAGGCAAAGACCAGTTGGCTCCGCTAATCGAAAGTGACGAAAACCAGGAACTGTATCAAAAATTGGTTCAGACAATCACAGATATTACAATCAGTAATACAACAGATATTGGCGCAAAATAAGGTCAGATGCAGCCGTTTTACATTGTCATATAGACTTATATTGTCGTGATGATTTAAGACAAGACATTCTGTATCAATTACTTTTAATTCCTATATACTTTTGCACCGTCAATCCTTTCCCGAGGTTTGGCGGTGCTTCGCTTTTATAAGCCATCGGAGGCGGTGCATCAGGGAACATGCAGATGGTCATTGTAAATTCCTAAACAAAAGATTTTATGATTACCATAGAAAGTCTGGTCGATATGGGAGCGAATGTGAGACTGGAAGTCACTCCCACAGACCTCAAGATGTTTGCCGAATCAATCATCCAGCGTACTATTGTGGCGCAGCAGGAAGAACAGAAGGCTGCGATGCAGCGTGAAGCGGAAGAGACATACCTGAATACAAAACAAGTCCGCGAGTTGCTGAACGTCTGCGAAGGCACGCTCAACCTGTGGGCGAAACGTGGTTACCTTGTCCCCGTCAAGGTGGGCAATAAGAACATGTATGCCAAATCCGACATAAGAAGAATTCAAACAGGCAACAAGTCAGAGAGTGTGACATCCTATTGCAAACGAAAGGAGAAGTGATTATGGGTATCAGACAACTGGATATATGCAACAGGGTGATGGCACAGGCGCAGGGCATTGCGGAATCGGATTTCCCGATTGACGCTTTCCCTGCCAAAGTCCAGTCCGTCATCCTTGGCATGGTGCGCCACGAGAACTTCAAGGTGGAGTATCTTGCCACAGCCATGCTGTCGGCTACGGCTTCCGCGTTGGGTAATACCTACAATATCCGTGTAAAGGGACAATGGACAACCAATGCCGTCCTTTATATCATCATGGTGGGGCGACCGGGACTAGGCAAGACACCGCCGCTTGAAGCCGTATTCCGGCCGCTCCGCAAAAGGGATTGCCGGGCACTGGAGAAATTCAAGGCTGAAATGGCCGCATATCAGAATACAATGAAAGAGAGCAAGGGCAACAACGATATGGACAGGCCTGTATTGAGAAGAACCATCGTGTCCGATTTCACGCCTGAAGCCCTGATGCTCGCCCATTACAACTGTCCCCGTGGCATAACCATACTTGCGGATGAGATTATGGGCATGTTCAATTCAGCCAATCGCTACAACAACGGGCAGTTGATAGAGCAGCTTCTGTCCGCATGGAGCAACAGTGCCATAGATGTGACCGGCGTCAGCAATCCCATTCCCATACACATCGAGAATCCGTGCATCAATATGGTCGGCACGACACAGACCAGGCGTGTGTATGAGCTGCTCAAGAAGGGATACGAGGATAACGGGCTGCTTGACCGCATCCTGTTCGTGATGCCCAAGTCGTATCTGGTGTCACGGTGGGCGGAAAGCGAAGAGGAAGATACCGGAAGCAATCCGGCATCTGCATGGAAGACATGGGAGGCAATCATGGAAAAGGTGTTCGCCCTTGACTATGAAATAAATGATGAAGGGAATATCCCTCATCTGATAGGCATGGAAGCGGAAGCGAAAAGGGTTTTCTTCAACTGGCACAACAATACGATCGAACGCATTAATGCCATCAGGGATGAAGCCCTTGTGGAATCGCGCCCCATGAAAAGTCCGGTACAGGTGGCGCGTCTGGCACTGGTTCTCCAAGTCCTGTCTTATGCCTGCGGCGAGAGCCATCTGCAATTCGTGACAACGACCGCCATTGAAGGTGCTATCCGGCTGAATGACTATTTCGAAGGTTCTTACAGGCGCATACGCGAATATGTGGCAAACGACGCCTGTGACGAGCCGTCGCTGGAATTGCTCGCCCTGCTGAAAGATACGTTTACCACAGCCGAAGCCCTTGATGCAGGAAGACAACTTAAGGTAACGGAGCGCACGGTGATGAACTATCTTAGGAATCTTGCCAGAAACAGGCTTGTCCACAAGGTCAGGCAGGGAGTCTACGAGAAAGTGTCATATATATCGGTAGAACAGACAGAGGATGAAAACTGCAATGTGTAACCCCCGTTTGCAGCTTTCAGTATGTTCAGTTTTTCAGTTTCGGGATGGAACATACCGTCAGTTCCTGCAAAACTGAAAGGACTGAAGACTGAAATTACTGCAAATCCATTTCAGAAATTATCATGGAGAATTATCGTTTTCATCTTGAAAAATATCATCGGGGCAGCAAGACAGCGTGCCCCGAATGCAAGCGCAAGGCTTGTTTCACCCGTTATGTCGACGAGTCGGGAGATATTACCTTTCCTTCTCATGTCGGCAAATGTGACCACGAGAATAGCTGTGGTTATCACTACACACCAAAGGATTTCTTTCGGGAGCATCCTGATGAATCGGAATCATTCAGACAGGAGTGGAAACCGCAAGCCGTAACTCCAAAGAAGCCAGTCAGTCCTCCGTCTTTTATGGATTCGGCAGTCATGCAGCGTTCCCTGTCACACTATGACATCAACCCGTTGTGCACATTCCTGTCCGACACGATTGGCAGAAGCAATGCCGAAAGGCTCTTCAAACTTTACCAGGTCGGGACTTCCAAAAAATGGAACGGTTCGGCAGTATTCTGGCAGGTGGATTCCAACGGACAGGTACATGCAGGTAAGATTATGGGATATGATACAAAGACCGGGCATCGACTGAAAGTTCCGCATCCGCATATATGTTGGGTACATACCGAACTGCGTTTGCCCGACTTCAACTTGTGCCAGTGTTTCTTTGGCGAGCACCTTCTTGTCCGCTATCCCGACAAGACAGTGTTCATTGTGGAAAGCGAGAAGACAGCTCTCATCGCCGCTCACTTCATGCCGGACGGTTTGTGGCTGGCGACCGGAGGAAAGAACGGCTGTTTCAACGAAAAGGCTGTTTGCGTACTGGCGCATCGGGATGTGGTGCTGATGCCAGACCTTGGCGCAACAGAGCAGTGGCGGCAGAAGGCTTCCCTACTTGCCAATGTCTGCCGGTCTGTATCGGTCAGTACGGTACTGGAAGATATGGCAACCGATGAACAGCGCAGTCAAGGATTGGATATTGCGGATTTTCTTCTGATGGAGGACACCCCTCAGATGATACTCCAACGGATGATTGACCGTAATCCCGTCTTGCAGACATTGATTGACGAACTTGGGTTAGAACTTATTGAATAACGGAGGAACTCGTTCCGGGAGTTTACAGAAAGTCCATAACACAATAAGGACTTTTTGCCTGACGGCAATAAAATCCGGACATTGTCACATTGCGTGAATTGGCACAGGAGCAAGCTCCAATTATTAAAAACTCTTTTAAGAAAGACATTATGAATACTGATATAAAACAAGCGATGCACGTTGAAGCTGCCAAGTCATTCAGCTCGGCGGAAGCCAACGAAAACGAAAGGCGTTGGAACGATGACAAGATTGACTGGAAAAATCAAGACTCCACAAATAATTATGACAAGACGAGAATGAAGTTGAATTTCGAGATTGGTCCTGACGGGAAGATCCATCCGTTGGGCTATCATGAGAAACCGCTTGAAGTCCGTTTGCAGGAACGGTTGACTGAGCTGGGCTGGAAGCCTTTCAAACAAGATAGCAAGATTCAGCCGAATTGTTGCGCCAGATTCATTTTCGGTGGCAATCACGACAGGACTATTGAAATGGCTTTCGGGAATCAGTCTGTCAATCTGGAAAAAGGTGCGGACAACAGCCACCTGCACCGTTGCGAGGAAATTGAAAATTGGGCGAAGGATGTCTATGATTGGTGTGCCAAACGATACGGTCAGGGAAACATTATCGGGTTTCAGGTGCATCTTGATGAGAGCAGTCCGCATATTCATGCCCTGATTGTTCCGGTCGGTATCCGTCCTAAAAGCGGACGGGAGTGTGTGATGTGGTCGGCAAAGTTCGGGAAAGACCGTTATGAATATGGCCGGATATTGAAAGAGATACACACTTCATTATATGAAGATGTTGGTAGCAAATACAGTCTGGAACGTGGGGACAGTATTGACGGGCGTAATGTACAGCATCTGAACAAGCGAGATTATATCCGCAAACTGACGAAGGAGGCGAAACAGGCAGAGAAAGCCGTCAAGGGGCTTCAATCCATGATGCGGAACCTGGAATCAAGGATTTTCAGTTATAGGCTGCAACTTGAAGAGGCGGAAAAGGAACTGGCTTCCGGCAGGATCACGCTCGACAGATATGAAGCGCAGAAAGCGGATATACAGAAACTCATTGCCGAGTATCAGACCAAACTTGAAGACAAGGCCGACAAACTCCACGCAAAGGAGCAGGAATTGGAGCAGCTGACCGCAGATGCGACAAAAGCCCGTTCGGTTGTCCAACCGTTCCATAACCACAAGGTTGATTTCACGCCACCTCAAATTATCGAGAAAGTACCCTTGTTCGGTACGGACAAATGGGTTGAACGGCAGAACCAGTATATCGCCAAACAGTTCACCGAGATTGTCCGCAAGATAGAATCCCTATACAGAAATGATGCGGCACGGCAGGTTGAAGCCGCCCAACGTAATGCGTTGGCAGATTACGGGGAACTTTATCAACTGAAACGGGAGAACAAATCTCTTTCTGACACAAACGAAAGTTTGGAGGCAGAACTGAATACACTGCTTGATCAGTTGTCTACACCATCTGTTCGCAATCTGATTTTTGCCGTTGCCGATGCACTTATCGGAGGACAACCTGTACCGATTTCCTCCGGTGGTGGAGGTTCGACTTCTGCCCTGCCTTGGGATGGCCGAAGACCGGATGAAGAGGAGGAGGCGTATCGAAGAAGATGTTTGCTTCATGCTTCACAAATAGTTAAGGCTATAAGAAGTGGATATAGGAGAAGATAGATAAAAACAGATCAGTATATTATGTATACACTGGTCTGTTTTTTATCAATTAAGTCCTCTTGAAAATAATATAAATTACCCGTTAGTCATATCTCTGTAGTCATCTAACAATTGATGATAATTAACCTCCTGTTCTTCCATTTTATACATATTTTCAGCCCATGCTGCAACTTTAGGATTCGTGTGCGAAAAAAGAGGCTTAAACATATTTTGCCTATTCACGTAATACCCTTTCATGCTTCCTATACCAGTATAGCTATATGTACCGAAATTAGAACTAAAAGATTGCAGAACCTTCTCGTTATCACCATAATTATCTACTAACCAAACAAAAAAATCACTAAGTTCCATTTTGGTTCCATCATCTCTAAAATTACATACAGGACACATATCCGCAAAACGTTCTGGTAATACATCGGAAAATTCCTTACAGGCATTTTTTAGCTTATCATTGTCACATTGAAATAAAGGTCCAGCCCCATAACCAAAACCAGAACCAAGTTCATAGCGCATATTAAAGTAAAACATACTTTCTTCTAATGAAGATGCTAATGCTTTAATTATGTCATCAAGAATATTTTCCTGATATTTAGGAAGTAAGCTAAAGTACAAATCCTTAAATGGATTATTAGGTTTGTATGTCTCTAGGTATTTGATAACTAAATTATTTACTTGCCTTGCAAAATCAGGTCTATTAAAAGTCTTTAAGATGTATTCCATCTTATCTACCACATTCTTAGCCAAATAAAAATTATCACTCTCAAAGTCAAATTCTAAAAGACGCTTTTCTATTATAGGAAGATAAGGCATCACCTCCTGTCCCATAGTCCAAAAATACTGGAATAGGTGTGGATAAGCTACTTCTGTTTTATCAACATCAGCATTATTGAATAACAGAGCACTAACCTTAAATATATCATCCATATCGCAACATGGAACAAATCGCAGATAGTTATTTATGTAAGTTGATGGAAATTTTCCCTCATGTATCATTACAAAGATTTTATTCAACTGAGTATAATTTTTATCTTCCACCATACCTAGTACGCAACAAGCCATTGCATAATAACCACTGCAAAACAATTTTTCTGCAATTGAGAGTAAATAGGATTTATTAGAGTCATGGCTCATGTAGCTCTCAATAAAACCGCTTCTATAATCTTTATTTTTTGATATTATATGTTGCAAGAATGCTTTATATACTTCATCTCTGCAACTAGTTTGATCCATGACTTCCACAGCTGTAAAAATCATCCAAATGCTTTGAAAATGTTCATGGTCTGCGATTTCTTCAAATTCTTTACTATTGTATATTTTATTATTGATAAATTCTTCTCCATATGGACGCATCTCAGATTTATAAATTTCAAAAATTTGATTACTTCCAAATTCTCTTCGGTCTATATTTTCCATTGATGCTAAAACTCTTTTAATAAACGTTTTAGGTGCAAACACTTTATTAATGAGCAAATCAATGTGCTGTCTATTCCTTTTATATATTATAGGATTATACTTCTTTATCCAATTTAAGGAACGTCTCATTTCATCCCAATCATTATTGTATTTGGGAGCAAAATGATTAATTAATTCAAACAGTATATTTTCACACCCGCTATTTACAAAATCATAGACATGGTCTGGTATTAGTTTGTATATGGTTTTTAATAAAACCTCATCATCACTTACTTTTATAAGTAGGTCTTTGCAGAAATTCCAATATTGTCTAAGTTCTGATATACTAATTGATGTTTCTGTTTTTATGTTATATTTTCTTTCTGTCTGAGTAAGCATATGATAATTAGAGCGAGTGCTAAATGCACTATCGATAGCTTTTACTAATAAAAGATGATACTCAGTGCCTTTATTAAAAAGAAATTGTAAAACATTTGTTTTTTTACCTAAGTCAGCTTGTGTCCCTGAAAGTGCCACATGGAATTTTTCTAAGAATACACCACTCGCATTATTGGATATTTGTTCATTTTCTGCAATAGACAGCATCCCTAGAAGTTTACCTGCATCCTCAAAAGCATCCGCAGCAACACATGCTTCCTCTAATGCCCATACAATATACCTACGGATGTCCCCACTTATTTTTTCTTTTAAATAATCAGTAGTTTTATTCTCGAACAAAGAAAAAAGATTACGAGCGACAGCCACATGACTCACAGTTGACATAGAGAAAATAAGTTGTGAGCCAGTTTTAGTAAGCACTATTTTCTCATCATGAAAAGGGATTCTATTCAGTTCATCAAAAAGACGTTGGGCCTCAGGAGAAGTAAGTGATATAAACCTATTCTTCATTTGTTCTGCAAGACGTATTCCTAATTGACCTGCAGTTTCAATCTCTGTTACTATTTTTTTCCATGATTCTGGAGGAGTCTTTTGAAGCCATTCTTCAGCCAACCATTCTGCAAGAGGTCGAGGACGAACATTCACACTATTAGCCCTCATGTCTAATAGACGACGTTGGTTGAATTCGTGAATAGTGCAAGAAAAACAGTCTTCTACTGATGATTTGTCAAGATGAATATGATTAATTTCAGGGTGACTAATTACAAAATCATATTCATCTTTTTTGTTCTCTGTAATTCCTAATGGATTAAATAAGGCAATCGCATTAAGGACAGCACGTTTTGACTCTTCCAATTGTCCGTTGGGGCTTAGCAAATAATCTAACCATAACTGTTTCTCAGGGAGTAGTTGAACTTTTCCTATATGCTTATAGGCCTTTATCAGTTCAATAGCCATTAAAGAAATTCCGTCACTATATTCTTTAATTTTACTTTTTACAGTTTCATCAGTAATTCTTTCTCTTTCTATTATGGCATCTACTACTCCTTTATTATCAGCCGCATCAAGGAAGAATACATTAGTTTCCACTTCTTCTTTTTTGGTAAGAACATTATAAATGCTTATTAGTTTGAATGGCTTTTGGAATTTACTAATGAATTTTGTTACTCGATAATATTCATCAATAGGACAATTATCTATAATAATTACACCTCCGTCAACATGCGTTAGTATGTATTCCAAACCTCTATTTATACGTTTGTCTGGGTCTGTACAATAGAAAACATTTTGCATTGTCCTAAAGGCCTCACCAACAATTCTTGTCTTGCCTACACCTGAAATAGACAATATTCTAAGATTTTTGATTTCTGGATTTCTGAGAAGGTTAATACACTCCTCATTCGTTTGAGAAGGTATGAACTCTCCGCTTATGAAAGTTTCCTTGTCTTGTTCAATAGCTTCATCTATAGGATAAAAAGGAAATACATTTTCAAGAAATTTCCGTTGTTGTTCAAGTTGTTCTTTTAATTCATCTGTTTTTGCTTTACGCATAGCTTTTTGGTCATTGTACAGATGATGCCAGATTCCACTTTCTCCAAAGTTTAGGTCCAAAGAAAACTCCATACCTTGTTTTTGATGATATTTTCTAATGACGAATTCTTTTTTGGAAAGAATATCGATTATTTGGAAAGAATTTTTATGGTTCTCATTTACTTCATGAATATTATTACATAAAGTTCCAGCAGAAGTGACATTCATACAAAAGTCCCCTTTTGGCAATGCGATAAAATCATCGTCTAAAGTATGGGTATGACCTGATAAGTTTAATTCGTAACAATGTGTTATGGCCTCTTTTACATATTTACCTTCTGCCTCTGTCAATAAATCATACCCAACATGTGATGCAATAATTTTTATATCACAATCAGAAAGGAACGGTTGTGAATTTGTAATCTGATCTATTCCTAGAAACAATTCTTTGTCATCACCAAGACCACAAAGCCAAACAGCGTTTAAACTTGTTACACCTACTTTGCATCCATTTATGTCAAATTTGAAATTAGATTCAAAATCTCCGTATTGATAACCTCCGTTTAAGTTCTCTGAATAATAAGTCTTCTCAAATTCTTTAAATACGTTTGTTCGGGAACAAAGCATTTCTATTATTGATTTGTCCGTAGAATTTTTCAAATCAATAATCTGTTGTTTCTCATTTAAAGAATACGTCTTGATAATGCCTGTTTTCTCTATGTTCTTTTTAGCATCATTTTCTGTATCGTGATTACCCGGAATAAACACGAATCGTTCTTTGGGGAGTTTTAGTTTTTCTATAATAGGAGTTATTACTACTTTTTCAAATTCCTTGAAAGCTGCATCAATATTTCCAAAACTACACCCGCCTTTATCAACTAAGTCTCCAGTAAAAACAACGAGATCTATATTTCCGTCTTTTTGTATTTCATCCATGCTTTGAATAAAATGCATTAACAACGTTTTCATAGATGGCTCATCTTTTACCAAATGTAAATCTGAGAAATGTAAAATACGTAAGCTCATATTTCTATTTATATCTTATCAGTAAAAAATGCTTATTTATTCATGCTTCTTATAGTTCTCTACCTGCTCCAGAACTTTCTGAAATACCTCTTCATCCCATTGAGGAGGATAACCCTCTTTGTAGAGAAGATATGTAAGCTGGCTGGCAAGTTTGCTTTTTAGGTTGTCGTTATTTAGCCAATCGGCATAAACAGCGGTATCATCAATCAGAGTCTTGATTTTCTTTGCCAACTCAATACAACGCTCATCCGCATACTCAAAACCATGTTTATCCCGCACCTCGACAAGTACATCGAAGAAAGCTTTCTCCTCGAAAGTGATACCCAAAACTTTGAATTTTTCGCTATCGGCTTTTAGCTCTTTCAGTATACTCATCAACTTGTTTGAGAGCCCATTGATTTTGTATGAAACGATGTCGCATACATCATTTACAACGTTCTGTGTCACTTCGTTGGTAAATGTCAGCTTATCCCGTGTATTATAGGCATCTATCGTATTTTCAAGCATTTTCTGGAAATGTTCAGCCTGAATCTTGTTTGTCCGGCTGTATGCTCTGATGGCTTTAGCGACAAGTTTACAAAGAATCTGGAACTTGGTGAACGGCATTTTTATTTCATCGACCTCTTTAGCAAATGAATCGCTGAAAATATTTTCTTCAACACCTTCATTCATTACTCGTTCTACACCACTTGCAAGAATCGCCTCCTGAACCATCTGTTCCACGTGCCTGTTCATGTTCTCCGTATCATGCTCCGTGGTAGTCATTTTGTTCACGTATGAGCAGATACCCATAAAGCATTGACTCCATGTTACCTCTCCTTCTGTCAGAATGCCGGCCGGGTTACAGATATTATAAGCAGAGCGCAGCCGTTTGGCATGTTCCTTGAAAAGTTTGAGGAAGGAAACCTCTCCTTTCCGTTCAACACTGTTGGCAAGGATATATTCTGCCGCCTCCTGAATAAACTGAAGTCGGGCAAGGTCATTGTTCCCGAAAAAACGGTCAAATACTAATCCAGACAATCGCTCCTGCAAAAGTTGCAGTTCGTTCTGCAATACTTCATGTGCAATCTCCAAATCTTCCTGAGGTCCGACTTCACCACCATATTTTTTCATGGCTTTTTTCATCTCTTCGCGAATACCAATGTAGTCGATGATAAAGCCACACTCTTTTGTGCCGAATTTACGGTTTACACGCGAAATGGTCTGAATGAGCGTATGTTTCGATAACGGTTTATCATTATAAAGCATCGTCAGGCAAGGCACATCGAAACCGGTAATCCACATATCTACATTGATGGAGATATGGAAATTCGATTTTTCCGATTTGAACTCTGTATCAAGGAATTTACGATATTCCTTGTCGCCAAGCAGATTGTAAAGTTCCTTTTCATCATCCTTGTCGCGAGTCATGACCATATTGACAAATGCGATGTCATGCAGCTTGTTCTTTTCGTCTGCGGTCAATACAAGTTCATTCAATGCTTTCCTCTTCTCGAACCAATCGGGCTGCATCTCCCGCATGATTTTATACAACCTAAATGCTATTTTGCGGTCTGCACAAGTAATCATAGCCTTTTGCAAACGGTCTATGGTCTCTGTTCTTCGTTTATAGTCTTCGATAATGTCTTTGGCAACACGATGCAGGACATCTTCATCACCGATAATCACCTCCATACTCGACATGGCGGCTTTGCTCTTGGCAATATCCTCCGGCCTTGCCCCTTCGTCTGTACATAGGCGATAATATTCTTCTACTTTCTCTGCCTGTTCTTTATTGAGGAATACACGAGCCAATCGGGGATCATATTTGATTGGGACAGTAATGCCGTCATCCTCCGACTCCTTCATCGTATATTGATCTACAACCTTCCCAAATACATGTACGGTTTCGTCAATGGGTGTTCCCGTAAAACCTACATATGTGGCGTTCGGTAATGCATCCCGCAGATATTTGGCAAAGCCATATGTGATTTTCGCTCCTATCTTGTCGGCTCCTCCTTCGGTTTGGATGGACAGTTTAGAACCTATATTGTTTTGGGAGCGATGCGCTTCATCACTTAGGCAAATGACATTGGAACGTTCTGTAAGCAATCCTGTAGTCTCTGCGAATTTCTGAATTGTGGTAATATAGACCCCGCCAGTCTTGCGCATACTCATCTCTTCTGCAAGTTCCTTTCTTGTTTCAAAGACTTTTACAGCTTCGTCTTCAAGATATTGTTTCGAGCGGCAGAATAGTTTCCCGGTCTGTGTCTCCAAATCCTCCCTGTCTACTATGATAAGAATAGTCGGGCTACCCAGTTGCTTTCTGCATCGTAAAGCCAGTTGGCGGGCAAGGAACAACATGGTATATGTTTTTCCACACCCTGTGGCTCCGAAATATGTACCACCCTTACCATCACCTCCGACAGAACGCAAATGATTCAGGATATGATCCCGCAGTTTACGTGTAGCAAAGAATTGCGGATAACGGCATACGATTTCAGTCGTGTCGTCTTCTTTTGTAGGATCGGGAAAATAGACATAATCCCGTAATATCTCCAATATGCGTTCTGGAGAAATTGCTCCGCGAATAAGAGTACGAAGTGTGTCAAGTCCTTTCCCTGCTTTATCTTCATTCTCAATCTTTTTCCATTCGTAGAAAAATTCAAATGGTGTGTATGTCGCACCCAAAGCATTCTTTGCTCCATCGCTGATTACCGCCAATGCGCAATATTTCAGCAATGCCGGAATATCCCGCATATAGCGCGTGCAAATCTGCGTATGTGCATCATGTATAGTAGCGTTTTGTTTGGTCGGATTTTTTAGTTCGATGATGCAGACAGGTATACCGTTTATGAAAAGTAGTATGTCGGGGCGACGGTTCTCTCGACCTTGCTCCATAACAAACTGATTGACACAACGGAAAATATTATGGACTGGATGCTCAAAGTCAATGTATTCCAAACGAAACGGATTACTCCGTCCATCGCTATATGCAAAATCATACCCGTCACGATAGAGCAAAAAAGTATTCCGAAGAGCATAATAGTCATTCTGTCCGCCTGTATTACGCAGATTGGCGACAATGCTGTCCATCTCGGAGGTGGTCAAATTCTTGTCTTTGTATTGAACGGCGAGAAAATTCCTTAAGTCCTCTTCAATGAGTGGATCGGTATATTTCCTGTGAATGTCATCACCAAATGCATATTGCCAGTGTGCCTCTCGAAGAAGCTCGATGGTTGCTTCCTCGAACTGGCTTTCATAGAATTTTCCGTTTGATATCATGACGTATGTTTTACAAATTCAATGACAGCGTTAACTAATGCAAAGATTTCTGCTATTGCGGCTATTGACGCTTCCCATTTCCCAGATTTATCAAAATTATCAAAGAGCCTTTTAAAAGGAAATGTCAATAGTCTAAATAATACACAAAACCCTCTGTATAACTTTGTTAAAGGCACAAAAAGTATGGCGAAATTTTGTTTTAGCACCTTTTGAAGTTTCTTTCTCCCTTTTTCATAATCAACAAATATCTGATGGCAATATGTGGCAGCATCTCTGTCATCCCATCTTTCATGATACAACATCGAATATAACGAATAAATTGGATCTGAAATATAATGATCAGCGGCAATACTATTTATTGCATCATCACTATTGACTTCTACAAAATGTAAACTCTCTGCAATTTCAATTAAGTCCTTTGTATCAACAAAACCATATTGCTTTCTAGCATGTAGTCTTTTTGCTACATGTTTTTGAATAATATCAATATGCTTGATATATTCATCTGCAATGTTGATTTTTCTAACAGCATTGCGAATTTGATATATAATTTCAATCAGACCAACAACTGTCAATATGATTAAAAACCAAAAGCAGAATATATGTAGATTATCTATCGTGATAAAATCTTTAAAATCTTGCCACATCGTTTTATAAATTAAGAGTTAATTACATGTTGAAGCAATGCCGAACAAACTTCTCGTGAAAGCCGATCGGCTTCTTCGGCTATCTGCTTGGCTTCATTTGCGCACTTATAGATATTGACGATTGCACGCTGAACGTCAATGGGGGGAATCGGTATTTTACAACGTTTCATATCTTCAAATGAAAATGCTTCACGTGCACTTCCCCATGAGTTAAAACGGGCATAACGATCGAATTCCGATCGACAGAACCATAGGTAAAGAAAATTTGGTAAAATATTTTCTTTATCCACGTTGAATACAGCCGAAATAGATGAAACAATATAAGTTTTATCTGAATCGTTTAATCCTAAACTCATTTTATCTCCACGACGAGAGGTGTCAGGTACAAAAGCGATTTCTTTAGGCTTTACCAATTTATACGAATTTAACGAGACTCCATCCAAATTCGCTTTTGTTTCAATTAAACCTTTTGATGTCGCTATTCCACGAACATCTTGTTCTGCAAATTTACCTTCTAAATTACGTTCATTACATTCTTCAATGTACGGTCCGATTTCCTGCAATGGATATGTGTGCTTCAATTCTTGGATATAACTTTGACACACCTGCATAAGTGGGGCTGCCTTAGCCTCGTTTTGTTCTTTGATTTCCCGAAATGCTTTCCACGCATTCACAACTTTCTGTTGCTCGTCTGGAGATGGTAGTGGAAATTCAATATCAAGGAAACGCGGCCAATCCAAGTTGGCTCGAACACTGGAATCGCTAATGAACCAACCATAACGATCGCTCTCGGCTCGATTAAAATACATGAAAAAGTATTCTGGCAAAACTTTTTTATCATCGTTGATGACAAATGTTGTATATGCAGGAGAGACTAAAGCCGGTTGTTCATTGTCGTATAATCCGATTCGAATACAAATGTCTCTCCCAGTCTGCATCCCACTAAATACGAACATTCCTTTTGTGACAATTTTATACTTGGCTATATCTACTCCATCCAAATTTGCAACAGTAGGCATAAATGTTTTGTCTCGATTTATACCGATTACAGGATAGTTGATACTCGCAGAGTTTCTTTCATCGCACTGTTCAATATAATCTCCCAGCCGAACCCATTTTACATTACTCGCTCCCATATCACTCCTCCATTCCGTGTTGTTCCAAGAAGAAACGTTTTTGCTGTTCTATCTCTCGGCTCAACTCTTCCTCCGTCGGCATATAAGCCATATATTTGGCTGCAAAAAGTTGCTCGCTACCGTTAAGTACGGAGTATTTAGCCAAGACTTTATCGGTCTCGGTGCAGAGCAGTATGCCTATTGTTGGGTTATCATTCTCATCTTTTACAAGGTCATCATACATCCGAACATACATATCCAATTGCCCCACATCTGCGTGTGTCAGAGGATGTGTTTTCAATTCAAACAACACGTAACGTTTGAGTTTGATGTTATAGAACACAAGATCGATGTAAAAATCACCTGTGTCCGTTGAAATGTGTTTCTGCCTATCGACAAATGCAAAACCACGTCCCAATTCCATGATAAATTGTTGCAGGTGATCTATTAAGGCTTGTTCCAACTGGCTTTCGTCATATTTGCTATCCTTGCGGAAGCCTAAAAACTCGGCAACCACCGGACTTTTTATATATTCCAATGGATCATTGGCTTCAATATCAGGAGAGGGTAACGCCAATCCTTCCCTTACACAAGCCATACGGCGTCCATAGTATTGCGTACCAATGTTGCGATTGAGTGTCCTTACACTCCACATCTGCTCCGATGCCTCTTTTACATACCACTCTCTGGCTTTAGGGTCTGCAATCTGTATAATCGAGCGGAAGTGCGACCAAGTCAGATTGTGAACACGCGTGTTCACAATCTCCAAATCATTGAAACACAGATAAAATTGGCGAAAGTAATCCAGATTGCGTTTGCTGAATGTGCTACCGTATTTAGGCATCAACTGTTCTGCCAATGTTTTAATCAACCGAGTACCATACTGCGCACGAGCTTTTCCATGCTGTTCTTCTTCCACTATTCGTCGCCCAATGTGCCAATAGGTAAGAACTGCGACTTGATTAGCAACCGCATACGCCTGTTGACGACCTTGCTCGATGATATTATGAATATCAGAAACGAGTTTATCTGTTGTCACATTCTGTTGCAATTCATTCTCTTCCATAACCTAAAACTTTGAAAGCGTTTACAAGTTCCGTTTCGTTTGCATCCCATCTCTTCTTCAGTGCATCAAATTTATGACTCATTTCGGAAAGAGCAGATTGATAGTCTATTTCTGTATCGCGGTCAATGAACTCAATGTATCTGGAAGGTACGAGGGAATATCCCTTTTTTTGAATTTCGTCACGATGCGCAGTATAGTATAATTCTGGCTCGGCATATTCGACAAAATTCTCGGTCTGCCAGTTGAAGTATATTTGACGTACTCTGTCTATTGCCGTTTCTGACAAACGGACATATTTCTTTTCGTATATATTGTTATTCCAAGTCCGCAAGTCTATGAAAAGAATTTCACCTGTACGGTCGCGCAGTTGTCTGCCATGCCATGAACCGCCTTTCTTGTTATTGTTCAAAATCCAAAGAGTGACGGATATATCGGTAGAATAGAACATATTTCGTGGCAAAACAATAATGGCTTCCACTTTATCACTTTCGATTAACTGTTTACGTATTTCCTGCGTATCGCTGTCATCCAAAGCCCCATTAGCAAGTAGGAAGCCCGCTATTCCACGACTGACATTCAATTTGTTAAGAATATGAAGAATCCACGCATAGTTGGCATTGCTGGCAGGAGGGATTCCATAGCCTTGCCATCGGGGATCGGTTTCAAAACCTCCGTATTCGGCATATTTTTTCAAATTGAACGGTGGGTTAGCCATGATGTAATCAAATTTGAGTTCCTTATGCTGGTCATCAGAGAAAGTGGACACGGCTCTATCGCCCAAATGGTAAGAGATACCTCGGATAGCCAGATTCATTTTTGCAAGGCGATATGTTGCCGGTTCGGATTCCTGCCCATACACATTGACGGCTTTCGTGTTTCCACCATGAGCCTCTATGAACTTCGCAGCCTGAACAAACATGCCTCCGGAACCACAGCAAGGGTCATAGACCGTTCCATCAAAAGGTTCAATAAGTGAGGCGATAAGCTCTACGATAGAATGTGGCGTATAAAATTCTCCTTCCTCTTTGTCGGCATTGATTGAGAACGCTTGTAAGAAATACTCATATACACGACCTATGAGGTCATGATCATTAAATTTCTGTGGGTCAATCTTATTTATTTCATCCACTACGCTTTTCAAAACTCCCGGTTCAAGGGCTGTTTTCGTGAAAATTTGCTGCGGAAGGGCATTTTTCAATTTAGGTTCATTGTCATCCAGAGTCTTTATAGCCGTATCGAAAGCGATGGCCATGCCGGTAGGCGATGTGAGAATCAGCTTGTCCCAAAATGTTTCATCTGTCAGGAAAAACACTCCGTCCTGCATATACTGATTAGGACGTGAAAGTTGCAGTTCAATGAAATCCGTATCATTAATGCCTTGCACTTCCACTATTTCATGCCTGATTTTCTCCTTTTGCTGTTTAAACCGTTCTCCTATGAATTTCAGGAATACAAGGGTCAACAGCAAGTCACGTTTATCTGTCATGGCTGCACGCCCACGCAGACTGTTACGACAGTTGAAAAGTATCGTTTCAAGGGTTTCTTCCTTTACAAGTTTATTCTGTTTCTTAGCCATTTTACTATTTTATCAATTCAGTATTCAACTTAAAGGCATTTGCATCAATTCCCATTTGGTAAATCTTAATATCAGGATTAAGTTTTCGTGCAACGCTTATTATTTTTGATTTCTCATCTGTACTCATATTGATTCCCAAATAGACAGACTCAAAACATTCTCCTCCGATTTCAGGAAAAGCCCGAACCTCTTTCCAATCAATAGGTCCCTTATCATCATTTTGCCCCGGCAATAAACTCATATATGTCGGCCAAGGGTCTAAAATAAACAGTCTTACCTCTTGTTCATGTTCCCAAGCCTTTGCCTTTGTGAACAACTGATAATGGAAAAAATCTTTTGCATCCCTGAAATAATCAGGCTTCTCTACAATATCCTTATATTGTACTTCCACCACAGAACAACCAATCATGATTTTTCCATATATTCTCGAAAGATACTTTTGGGCTTTCTCCATATCCAAACCAATACAGATACCTTTATGTTTGCTATAATAGCTCCACATCAAGATTGAATCATATATTTTGGAAAGGCTACATATCCACACCTCTTCTCTGGTTCTACGAAATGGATCTCTTCTTAATTCTTCGATTATTTCCGGTGTCCATCCTCCACACGCTTCTTTCGGAACATTGGAGAAATCAATTAACGATGGATGGCAATCAAACGGGTCGTTCAACTGCGTAGCATTGGTAAATTGAAGATTACTATAATGTAGCATCATCAATCCACCAGTAAAATCAAGATATTTATATAATTTGACTGCTCCCATAAACTTATTATTCTGTCCTCAATAAGTCATCCACGGTCACACCCAAAACTTTGGATATTTGAATTAAAGTCTCCACGTTGGGCTGTGTCGTATTGGTAACCCATTTGGAGATTATGGCAGGATCTTTATCTAATTGTTCCGAGAGCCATTTATTGCTTTTATTTTTCTCTGCGAGAACGACTTTGATTCGGTTCAGTAATTTACGTTCCATATTCGTATGTCTATCCAATGTGACTGCAAAGGTACAAATTATCTATGAATATATTTGATGTTATAAGTCATATATTGCGTGTAAAGCACAAAAAAGTGACTAAAATATCAATTTTAGCCCCGCAAGTTTATGACATCTGCTCTTTAGGGGGGGGATGATAAACTCTATGTTTACCCTAAGATATTAGGAACGATTATTTTTGAATATCGTAATTTTGTGGGAACTTAGCGGTATCAAATCTACTGAAGAACAATATATAATAGCTATATATCAGATTGATACAAACTACATTTCGGTTCAAGTGTGGAGTCACATCATCTATCTTGTTGGAGGCTCTGGTAAAACCCGAATACAAATAGACAATATCCCCACACTTGTGATGTATATCGCTCGAGTAAGCATATACAGACAAGTGATGAGCGTGATTGCTATTCCTTGCATTCGTTAAGTTTACCAGACTTTCCAACAAAGGATAAAAGCTACACTTTCATCAATGAACTATGTATTGCCCGGCTTCTCTTGAGTCGGACGTTGCAAAAATACGGAAAGTTTATTGATATTCATACTCATTGGGGATATTGTTTTCTTGCAAATGCACTTTTTACCCTATTTATGGGAAAGCACTCTCGTTCTCTTCGGATGCCGCTTCACCAGAAGTGGATAAAGAACTGTCTTGGGGACTTTCTTGCTGACTGGCATAGATTTCCGTAATACGTTTAACTACGTTTTCCATACACTGGTTTGCGTAATAGTTCATACCAAATACAAGGAGACCTACAGGAATGAAAAGCACAATAGACATTTTAATAAGTAGGAGATTCGTTGAACTTTTTATTTTCATTTTCTTAGTCATTAAAATTAATATATATCTGCACAATCGTATTCGTCCATAAAGTCGTATTCATTTTGACTGTTACGGTCATAATCACTTTTTCCAATGCCGTTTTGCTGTTGGTCGTCTAGTTCTTCGGCAAAGTCAATGTACACTTCTGCTTCCAACTCATCGTAAGCCCTTTGTTGACTAATTTGTCTACGGCTTTGCTTTAGCTCTTGTTGGAAAAGACTGTTGTGAAAAAAATCAAATAGATTCATATTGTTAGTATTTAAAGGTTTCTTGTCAATGCTTCTTCATAAATCATCCTCACTCGTTCCCGAAGGTGAAGTGGCTTGACAACGGTCAGTGAACGGCTGCGAGAGAGCAATGCCATAACAAAGTCGTTGGTGATGCGTAGGCGCAAACGGATGCGAAACTCCTCCTTTGTATCTATGATGATTTCTTGTGAGTGGTGCAGCGGAACGGATTTCAGAAAGCTACCGTCTAAGGCGTCGTAGCTCAATTCAATATCTTCCACGGGAATGCTCAGTTGATTCCAGATGCCGTAGCAGTCTTTGAACAGTTCATTAATGGGAATGTTCATGTTACGCTTGAAGGTCTCTCCACCCAAGGTACGTAGGTTACGGATGTACGCCACATTAAAGGTTTTCAGTTCTCCATTGTCGTAGGCTAGGAGATACCAACGTTGTTGGTCTTCTTTTAGGTAGTGGGGATGAACTCTTTTTTCACGGGTAATACCTCCCTCGCGCACATATACATAGGTAAAAGAAATAGGGTGCGAGAACTTGATAGCCTTTAGCAACTGCGGAAGGCATTCATTGTTTGCCGGACGGTGATGTTCCGCCAAGACATAAGTGTGCAGATTTGAGGTACTATCAAGGGCATTCAACAGGTCAAAGTTCAGTAGGAGGCGGTTGTATTGTTCTTGTTTCAGTTCATCTTCTTCATCAATGTAGTAGCCACCCTGCTTCTTATCGAAATGGATGCGGATGCCGAACAATTCTTCTATCTCGTTGATATCTCGTTGCAATGTGCGAATATTCACGGCGGTACCGTCTCGTTCCTCCATGCGGAGTGTAACGTAGCGTTCCAACTCTTCACGTGGCACGTAACGTTGCATTCCTTTCAATCGATTGATGATAATCAACATGCGTTGCAAGCCTTCTATCTTTCTGCCCATACTTATTTCTTTTAGATTAATTTATATGGCAAATATAAAGAGGCTGGGCGACAAAACTTGTCGCTTAAAGAAAGATTTCTAAGAAATCTCCCACATTTTTTTGCATACGACAAAATCCTTATCTAAAAATCGCATCAATTTAAAAGAAAGCATTATCTTTACAGTATAAAAAGTTATTTGACAGAAAAGCATTGTATAATACTGAATTTATGACCGTTATAAAATCATTACCCATCAACAACAAGTTTCTCTAAGTCATTTGTTTTTAAGCAAGATTCAGTATAAGGTATGTGCTTTAGAAAAAACAAATAGTTCAAATATGTTTATCATTTAACAACATCCAATTAATATGAAAACAACATTAATATCTATCTTATTATTCTTATTTTCTATTTCTGTAACTGCGCAAACAGCTGAATATACAAAAAAAGATTCTATTTCCGATTTACAATGGCAAAATGAATTACACTGTACATTGGATGGAGTTCCCAAGCCTTTCTCATACCTGCGTACTCTATTTGAAAATAACAAAGAGGGGTATATAGGAAATCTATGGATGACTTCAAGGCGAAACATACAATTATTAGGTGAGAAAAACAGGAAGGGCAATTGGATTGTCACAACTATAAATAAGGTTCCAAATACTTCTCTCAAGCCGGGAGAATTTGAAATTAAAGGAACTATATCAGAGAACTATGAAGGACGAGCCGTCATGCTATTAAGATTCAGCAACAGTAATCCTGACAAAGTATGCAAAGCAGACACGGCCATTGTAACAAATGGAGAGTTCTACTTTAAAGGTCTCCCGGAAGATAATTTCCTTTCCATCGTGACAATAGGTAATTACCCGGAGAAGGTATTGGCAGCAGATGTCTTCTTGGAAGAAGGAACGATAAACCTGAATTTGGATTCAATCTCACATAGAAGTGGAACACTTCACAATGATTCGCTACAGGCATATACAGCATTTAAAACTTTTGATGAACATAAATCATATATAAAACGCAATATGAACAATGCGATAGGCCGTACTTACTTTATAGACCTGCTAAATAATTGGAGTTTAGAAGAA
>CDYN01012883.1_pt1 | contig 53124 bp, 56 predicted proteins | sample 554911 | NCBI WGS metagenome assembly CDYN01 (sample SAMEA3182083, study PRJEB8094) | gut metagenome | biome: human; feature: gut; material: Stool; isolation source: human stools | place: Canada | collected 2012-12-04
ACAAGGTCAAGGTAGGCTTCGAGCTTCGACAGCCTTATCCCGGACCTCTCTTTCAAGAACTCCAACAGGGACATCCGTTCAGACATCTTGCCGGAACTCGTTCTATGTTTCTGTTTCTTCATTTCAATAATCTGTTTGGTGAATACTGTTGTTTGTCGCCAGCTCCATTATACAAAAGGAACGGCATGATACAGGTGATACTTAATAGTAGTATATGATGAGCATTTCTGTGTCTTCGAGGAGCATCTTGCGGTCAGCCTTGTTCTTCCACAGCGATATGACTATGCGCGAGGGATAGAACAGTGATGCCAGAAGGACAAAGGAGATGGTGACAGCAAGCGTGAACAGATGAGGAGTGAAGACAAACACCACTGCCGCCAACGCGGCGATGCAGAAGGGTGTCCGCTCCTCGTGCAGACGCTGTAGCCACCTCTCCACATCCATAAAGACAAAGAATATGGCAAACGCTATGGTGGAAGCCACTACGCCTATGTCGTTATAGTGTACACAGAGGTAGAGGAAGTGGAACACGTACAGCAGGATGAGCAGCATCAACCGGTAGAGCTTCCTTGCTGTCACAAGCGCGGTCATGCGCAGATAGAACCGTGTCATAAACTGTCTGCGGCTTCTGTGCAGAATCATCGTCACAAAGAAGAACGCTGACATCAGGATGAGAAACAGTATCTTACTTGTCATAATATGTATAGCATGTGAATAATGGAAGTGGACTCAGGTCGGGCTGGACGACACCGTGTGTGGCAGTGGATATGATACGCTCCACATCCTCCAGTGTCAGTTCTCCCTTGATTATTCTCTGACGGAAAGCTCCGTCGGTTGTCCGAAGGCTCTTGATAGCCTGTTCCAAGTCGTACTCGGCTATCTGCCACACTTGCCCTCTCGTGTAGGGGAAATGATGGTGGATGGCCTTGACCACAAGCACACGGCTGAGGATGTCGGTCATTCTGCCGTTCCTGACTATCGTGTGGTTGCGGACAGTGGCGATGCTCTCAATCTCCAGCCATGTGCGGTGACGGTCGAGAAGATGGATAATCTTCATGTAAAGCGTTTCCTTCATCAGATGGTCGGGAGCTTGTGGCATGACTTTGGCCTTTGTTGTGGACAACAGAATGGAGCGTTGTTGCGGTAGAACAGGACTGTCATCTGGCAAATGTAACTTTCAAATGAAGTCGAGCAGGACTTCCTCCTTGGGCTTCATGTATTTGAAGAACCCGTTCTTGCAATGCAGACTGAGGTCGAGGCATACATCTGCCGACATGTGCTCCAGCGAGTCATAGATGGTCACTTTTATCTGGCTGACCATGCCACGCTCATCTGTGGAGCCGTTGACCTTGAACATCCGTCCGAAAGAAGGGTTGGAATAGGCACAGCAGCTGTGTCCGAACTCCGTATGACGGCTTGGAATGTGGTGATAGAGGATTATCATTTCCATCTCGTCTTCGAGCATATCCATCACCTCCTCTATCGTGAAAGGGGTGTTCAACTGGAAAGTAAGAAGCACGTAATCGTCATACTTGACAGGCTTCTCCATCTTGCGCTTGTCCAGCAGTTCTGGCAACTGCAAAGGCACGACGGCAAGGAAATCATCGCAAAACTGTTCTAACATAATCGTATTCTCTGTTTGGGGTGTTTATAATCTTGTGACATAAATCTTCATCATGAGCATGGGCATATCCGACAGGCGTTGCTTGTCGAGGTGCAGTTTCTTGGCCAGACCGTCCATCTCCTTGGGGAGCGCATCGGCTATTTTGTAGAGGTCTGCCTTGTCCTTGTCGGAGAGCACGCTCACGGAAAGGTCATCCATCGTCATGAACGGCTGCATCATCATCAGGAGGTAGGCGTGCATGGTGTGCTCGTCCTTTACCCTGCCACTATTCAGATCCTCGATAGCCGCTTGTGCGTTGCGCAGCAGACGGTGGTTGGTGCGCATGGAGAGGTATATCATTGCATCCTTGTGGGACAAATCCTTGCGGTCGGCGGCACGGAGTATCTCCCGACAGCAGTGTTCGGTGTTTCGTCTGATGTCACCGATGTCATCGTCAGCAAAATCCGGCAGGTATTGCAGGAAGGATTTGAAATACAAATGCTCTTCCTTGATGAAAGCGAGCAGGTCTTCCTTGCCGTGAATGCCTTGCTTGGCGGATTTTTGCAGGAACAGCAGGTAACGCTTCAGTACCGCCTGTTTACCACCTTTATTATATATAGGCAGGCTATCCAAGGAAGCGAAGAATGGCTGTGCTTCCTTCACGGCTTGCTGTAGTTCCTCATCACCAACATGGGAAGAGGTCTGTTCTCTGAGATAGAGCAGGTCGTGAAAGGTGCGTTGCTTAGACATCGCCATACGGCACAGCTCGATGTGGATGGAGTCGTTCAACTCATGATATACCGTGAACGGGTATGAGTGGGCTTTCCTGACAGTGTCACGTGAGATGCACGATGTCACGGAATCGTCCAACACGCGCCATTCGTTGACAATCTTAACTAATGTCTGAATTGAGACCTTGCCGTTCTGTCGAAGAGTGGTCAGAAAGCCATGATACTCTCTGATGGCTTCATCGCTCGAATGGAACGACTTCGTGCCGTTTCCGTCTGAACATGCTGTCAGCATGACTACGGCAAACGCAGTGGCAATACAAATGGCAAGTCTGATACAGCCATGCGAGTTTGATTTTGCATTATGCAATATTTGCTTCATGCAATGGAGGTTGGTTTGTCCTCCGAAAAGTTGGGTTTCATATTTCATTGTTGTCATTATTTTGAGTCTGATTTTGAAATTGACGGTGCAAAGTTAATGCGTTTCAGCGATATATTTGCAAGAATGACAGTAAGTTTAATCTTATTTGTGTATCATACTTGCGAGTATGATTTTCAATGAAATCAAGTGAAAAGAAAATGGCAAATTATCGTGTTTAAGTATGATTTTTCGTTCAAGTATGATTGTTTCTCGGAAAAATAGTGTACCTTTGCACTTGATTTCATTTAATAGCGTACAACAGTATGGCAAAAGTAGGTTACATCTTTATCGCCACCAATGGCGAAGAGTATGCAGAAGACAAGGCTTGGATGCAGCAATACGGCTGTGTTCAGGTGATAGAGGAACTGTCCGAACACGAGAGGCTGCGCCCGATGTGGAAGCAGCTCATATCGAGTCTGGAGCGCGGCGACGAGCTGGTGGTGTCGAGGTTCAGTAACGCACTGCGTGGCACCCGTGAACTGGCTACATTCATAGAATACTGCCGTGTGAAGGTGGTTCGCATCATCTCCATCCAAGACCGCATCGATACGTTTGACGAACTTTTCCCCGACACCAAGCCCTCACAGGTCATCCGTATGTTCGGGTCACTCTCTGAGGAGTGTGCCGTGCTGCGCAAGGCATCGGCACACATCATCCATCTGCAACAGAATATCCGGCCGCCCAAGAAGTCGGAAAGGGCACTGTCGAAACTGGAGCGTGAGAAGAATATCGTGAACATGTACAACGAGGGGCACAGCATAGATGACATCTTTGCCATCAGCGGCTTCACAAGCCGAAGTTCCGTGTTCCGCATACTCAACAAGCATGGTGTGACGCTGAACCGTGGACCTCATAGTGGACCGCTGAAGAAAAGGAATAAAGAATAAACAAAAAACAGATACAATGAATAAGACATTCAACATCTACTGTGATGAAAGCACCCACATGGTGCATGACGGTCATCCCTACATGCTTTTGGGATGTACAAGTATAGCATACACACAAATCCGCATGGCAAAAGATGCCATAAAAGATATTAAGAAGAAGCACGGCTATAGTGATGAGCTGAAATGGACAAATGTCCACGAGGCCACGTATAAAGTCTATGCAGAGCTTATAGACTGGTTCTTTATGAATGACATGGAATTTAGGGCTGTGGTTGTTGACAAGAGTCAGATTGACGAGAAACGAGAAGACTATACGTTTAATGATTTCTACTTTCGCATGTACTACCAATTGCTGCATCACAAGATGGACATGGATTATACATATAACATATATATGGATATCAAGGACACATGCAGTAGCGATAAGCTGGAGAGGCTCAGAAAAATAATGGAATACAACTCTTCCATTGGCAGGTTTCAGTTTATACGTTCACACGAAAGTGTCTTCATCCAATTGGCAGATGTTCTAATGGGAGCCATCAACTACAACCTTAGATATGAAAAGGGAGAAGTTGAAGGAAGGGTGAGAGCCAAAATGAAGCTGATTGAAAAGATAAAAAAACACAGTAATATCAGTCTCAACACCACAACTCCCAAATTTAGAAAGAAGTTTAATTTGTTTTTTATCGCACTGAAATAGCCAATGAGCAGTTTGAATATTATCAAGAAATACCCTGAGCTGCTGGAACTGGCATATCTCAGTGAACGAGAAAGAGAGCATGATCTTCATGCAATATTCAAGCGTGATATAGAAGATAACTGTCAATTCTCATTCAGAGGGTGGCGCATCTATCCTATAAAGACAGATGGCGAGATTGACATGGCAAGATTGTTCAAGCATCTTACCTGTGAAGAAATCATGGTTGAGAACGAAGACGGTACGACTTATCCAAAGCGAGTATTCGAGATGGCTCGTTCACAAAGGCTTCATTGGATAAATCACCATGTGAGAGAATTGACACCAGACAATCTGGATGTATTTACCATAGAAGAGAGGGACGGCAAAAAGCGTAAGGTCAAGAAAACATACATCTATGATAAAGTGGAAAAGTATGTTATTGGCTTGGAACAACAACGTAGCAACGGATTCTATCTGTTGACAGCATACCATCTTAACAAAGAGTATGGACTAAAGGCTTTGGAAAAGAAGATGAAAAAGAGATTGCAGACACCACTATAAAACGCAAGACCCGAATTGCATCAAAGGCAACCGGGTCTCGAAACTCCTTCTATCTATAGATGAGCGCTGCAAAGGTACGAATATTCTTTGAAATAACGAAGGTTTTTCATTGAATTCTTCTCGATTTTAACATTTGCAGGGCAGTATTGTAAGATAACAGGAAAGAAAATAGCATAATTTTACAGAAAATCGTAATGGAAACATTCAAAGACGTTATATCAAGTGACCAACTTGTCTTGGTCGATTTCTTCGCCACCTGGTGCCAGCCATGCAAGATGATGCACCCCATCCTTGAGCAGGTGAAGGAAGTGTTGGGTGACAGAATCCGCATCATCAAGGTAGATGTGGACAAGTATGGGGTGACTGCAAGTCAGTATGGCATACAGTCTGTGCCCACATTGATGCTGTTCAGACGCGGCGAAGTGTTGTGGAGGACGAGCGGTGTGATGCAGAAATCAGAGTTGCTGGCAACGATTGACCCGTTTTTAAGATAAAAGAGCAGAAATGTCAAAATCTAAATTAAAGTCTGTCCTCATGTCCATGGACAAGAGTGAAATAATAAAAATGGTATTGGAACTTTATTCTGCACGGAAAGAGGCAAAGGAATATCTTGACTTCTATGCAGAGCCGAATGAGGGCCAGAAGCTGGAAGAGTATAAGCACATCATACGGGAAGAGTTCTATCCGAGCAGAAACAGAGAGCCAAAGACACGCTTCTCAGTGTGCCGCAAGGCATTGTCCGACTTCAAGAAACTGAAGCCTTCGGAAGATTCAGTCGCAGAATTGATGGTGTTCTATATGGAGAATGCCTGTCAGTTCACTTATGACTATGGAGACATGTGGGAGCAATTCTATGATTCTGTTGAGAGTAATTTCGACAAGACATTGCGCCACATCGTGCTTTATGACCTTTGGGACAAGTATGATTCCCGAATCAAGCAATGCCTTCGTTGGGCAAGCCCTTGTGGATGGGGATTTCCTGACGCACTGAATGATATGTATGAGGAAATGAAGGCGCAAAATGAGGAACTCCGAAAGAAATACAGGAATTTCAAGATGCCCATCAACGCTGATTATTAAACGAATATACTCAAATGGGGAAACCAAAGAAAAAACATAAGAAAGCGAAACAACTGCCCTTAAGCAAAGAAGAGCAGATTTTTCAAGCGGCAAGAGACCTTGCAGCTGAAATTGGCATATCCTATTCTGAGGCATTAGGGTTTACTTTGGGCATAAAGGACGTAACGTATGGTTGGGAAGAAGACTATACGGAAGAAGAGTTTCAGGCACTGATTGACCACGCTGTGGGAGACACTGATTATGAGCACACCCTCTATTGAATCATCTACACGAGAGGAACGTTTGGATTACGTTCTGAATGAATGGAGATGTCTGCACAACTGTGAGCTGTGCGGTAAGTGCCATATTCTGAAAGGCAGAAGCGAAGAAATACTCTATGCAGACTATATAGACGGCAAGCGGTCATATATGGATATAACATTAGAAATCAGAAGCAACAGATAATGATGTCACAGAAATACATATATCCATCGTTGTTCCAAGAGGAAGAGCCGCAAGAAAGCGTTCCTGGTGATAAGAAAGAGTATGACCTGACGAATCTCTTTGAGAGATTGGCAAAGTCTGATTTTCGCAGCCGGTTCCATCTGTCCAAGCAAGACAGGGAGTATGTAATGGAAAAGGGATTGCCGACGATACGAAAACACGCAGAGGACTTTGTGGCAAAAAGACTTGCTCCGGCTGTCATACCGAACGACGGCAAGCAGACTCCCATGCGTGGGCATCCTGTTTTCCTGGCTCAACATGCCACTGGCTGTTGTTGCCGGGGATGCTTCTTCAAGTGGCATCACATCTCAGCAGGCAGGGCACTGACCAAGGAAGAACAGGAATATGCTGTTGCCGTATTGATGGCATGGATTGAAAAACAGATGAATAAAGGATGAAGATAGAAGAAGCCATAGTATATGTGATGGTAAAGCGAAATGGCGGCATGACAACCGACCAGATTGCCGATGCCATCAATCGTCATAGGCTGCACCTGAGAAAGGACGGTCAGCCTGTGACAAGCAAGCAGGTGTATGCAACAATCTGCCGTTTCCCTGAAATGTTCACAAAAGAAGCTGGCAGAATCATGTTAATGATATGACGTAACGATATGACAATAGATACAACCAACATGTGCTCACACCTTCAGAAGAAGTTGTTTGAACCAGAAGGTGTGTATTATCCTATATGGCAAGCCATGCAGGATGATGAGACCTTGACAGCAGTGGTACGAAGCAGACAGCTGCACATCTACAGAAACGGGAAGAAAATTCTCGTTCTGGCAGGTAAGGCACAACCGAAGATTATAAGGGAAGACAAAATACAAGAGTTAATAACAAGATTATAAACAAAACATCAAATCATCAAAACAATGGACGCAAAAGAAAAAGTATTGGCAACAATGAAAGAGGCTGGTCAGCCTCTCAACGCAGGTAAAATCGCAGAACTCAGCGGTCTCGACCGCAAAGAGGTAGATGCAGCCATGAAGCAGCTGAAAGCAGAGGGTGCAATCGTCTCTCCTGTGCGTTGCAAATGGGCACCTGCAGAGTAAGGTTTATACTGCTGTCTTGAAATATAGGCAGCAGTATCTTTATTTTTATCAAAATGTTAAGGTGAGGAATCTGAATATCCTTGCCTACGGACACAATTATCCGCTGCATCTTTTTGGGGTAAGGTGCAGACGTATGGCTGTCAGCGTATCTTGGTTTAAAGACGCTTAGCGGTCACGGCGGAAGTCGTTTCGTCTCTCTCCGCCGAACAAAGCTCTGAGCACATTGCCCAAAGCTCCGAACACGAAGTAGCAAACGATGATTGCAACAATATCGTCCATAAGCATTTTCTGTTTTATGGGTTATACACTATTATGAAGATTCACTATGTCCAATCCCTGCCTCTTGGCTTCTCTGACGGTGTAGAACGTGCCGCCCTTGGGATTGCCATCGAAGTAGGCTATGAGACGTGAACTGCGGTTGACCATATAGTCGTTGCGCCTCAGAAGGCAGCCATTGTAGTATTGCTCGCTCAATACGACCACGTCATCCACGATGCGCAGGATGGCATCATACTTGGCTTGCTCTTCCTTGCTCCACCGGTCAGACTGACCACGGAACGGCACAACGGCTATCACCTGCAAGTCCTTCAACTCGCATTGCAACGAAAGGGCGGCTTCTGCCGCCAGCAGGTCAAATCCCATTGCCATGCCACAATAGAAATACCGGTAGCCGTCGGCATACGCCTTGGCTATCTCCGATTTGAGACATTGCTTCAACTCCCTCCGCTTGGCGAAAGGTACGCTGCGGTGTCCGCTGAAGCATACGGACACTGCCTTGTCGTACTTTGTCATACTTTACCTTACTTTATAATGTGTGCGTGCGAGGAACATACCGCCAATAACACATGCCCCGAGCCTTTCGAGTTGGTTGGCATACTTGGCATAGCTGAGACCCTTGGTTATCACATCGTCAAAGACCAACACCATTTTGTTGTCGAAGAACGGCTCATCAAACTCAACGACATTCGCCTTGCGGACTTCATCCTCGTTCTTGCGGTTATCGTGGATGGTCTTACGCTCTCCGCATACCCTCACGTGCTCGTAGCCGTTTTCCGCTCCTGTCAATTCACACACCCTGTGGCAGAAAGCCTTGTAGCGGAGTTCGTTGCTCTCGCTTGTGGATGCTGGAACGGGGGCGAAGACGATGTTCACGCAACCCTTGCCGTAGAGTGTCAGCATATTCTCTGCGGTGCGCTGCGCCACTTCCTCGTAGGCTCTTCCGTCCTTGAAGTCAAACACTAATTGTCTGTCGGCAATCTCCTTCTCACCCACATTGCGGATGCGTGCGGGATAGTATTTGCAGAACCAAGTCTGAGGCTTGTCTAACTGCTTTTGGATTTGATAGTCATTCTTGTGTGCCATTGCTCTTATGTTTTTTCTTCCCTTATTTCGGAGGCTTTTCCTGCCTGCCCAAGGGATATTTTTTGCTTTCCAAGAGTGATGGCGATCAAAAAGCCAAATCGGGAGCGAAAAATACGCTCTGCACGCAGAGGAAGATTTTTCGGTCAAATGCAATGGACGATTTGGTGTTTGAACAATCGCCAGCATTACCTTTGCAAAACAATATCCGCAGCGGCAAGGCAGGCGAAAAGAAATCTGTTATGTAAAAGAGGAAACGGGCGGGATGGCGTGGGGCGAAGCTGTATATGGGGAAGGACGATAGTTGATATGAGGGAAAAAGAGAAAATCTTGTAATAGGGAACGACATTGCCTTTTATCAGCATGGAGACAGTCCTACAAGCAGAGAAAACTATTGCCCTAAAAATGAGTTGGATAGTATTTTCTAAAAGTAGTATCGACTACGAATAGTATAATAGTCGAATAGTTTTTACTACCATACTACGGATAGTAAAGTCTGTTTATAGAAGAGATAGCGGTATCATCGTCTGTTCGGCGATGATACCGCGCGGCACTCATGTGTCATGCCGCTTTAGGTATTCTGTCATTGCCTCATTGACAATATCACGCAAGGACATCCCTTTCTTGATGGCGAGGTACTTCATCCTCGTGTGGATGCTCTTGTTGATAAGGAAATTGCAATGCACCGGCACTTCGGTAGTCTCAGAAACAGACACAGGTGGTGCTGGTGTAGTTTCTGTGACTATCTGCTCCTTACTCGGCTTCTTTGTGGAAGAAAGGAGTCCGTTGAGACCGCCTTTCATTCCCTCTTTCAACATACTGCTCTTGCTCATGGCTATGCTATTTTAAGTTTAACACTTCTTTTGCCAAAGACATATAATCACTGGCACCATTGGATTTGGGATTATACTCAAAGATAGTCTTGCCGTTGATGGGTGCTTCTGCCAAAGCCACATTATCACGGATGACGGTCTTGAAAACCTTCTCGTGAAAACTGTCATTGACGATTTCCCTCACGCTTCGGTTCAACGTCTTGCGGCGATCGAACTGGGTGATGACGATGCCGCCCACTTTAAGGTTGGAGTTGAGCCGCTCCTGAACGATGCGGATGATGTCCATCAACTTTGCCATACCTCTCATGGCAAGGTATTGCGCTTGAACAGGGATGATGATGTAGTCGGCTGCGGTGAGGGCATTCAAGGTCAGCAAGCCCAATGACGGTGGACAGTCGATGATGATGTAGTCGAAATGCTCTTTGGCGATGGCTTTGGTGATAAGTCCCTTCAAGATAAGCTCCCGTCCCGGCTCGCTGATAAGCTCTAACTCAGCCGCAGACAGGTCAAGGCATGAGGGTGAGACGGTGATGCCGTTGTGCAACTTGACCAACGGCAAGGTGTACTGTCCACACATTGCGCCATAGACTGTCTGTTCTTCCTCGATGGACAATCCCAAGGCTTCCGTGAGGTTGGCTTGTCCATCCATGTCAATAGCCAAGACGTTCTTCTTACTCAGTTGCAGAGCTGCCGCAAGGCTTACTGCGGTCGTACTTTTCCCTACACCACCCTTGTGATTTAATACTGCAATTATCTGTGTCATAACATGATACTACTATTAGTGAATACTACTTTACTATTCTACTACTGATAGTACATACTAACCATAGTAAAAGCGGATTTACTACGATTAGTACGTACTACTCTCAGTTGATACTACCCTCAGAAGGGAAGGTCTTCGCTCTTGTCCTGCGGTGCATCGGCTGGCGGTACGGGAGCCTCGCCCTCTGCCTTGGCTGCCTTGCGTGCCTTTGTTGCAGGTGTGTCGGTTGCATCCTTCTTCCCTGCATTGACAAAGGCGATGGAGTCAGCTATGATGCTATGCTGTATGTGGTTCTCTCCGTTGCGGTCTGTCCAAATGGAAGAAGTCAGTGTGCCTTCCACAAGCACCATACGACCCTTGGTGAGGTATTCAGCCAAACGGATATGGTTCTCCTTGCTGCTCTTCACCCTTACCCAAGTGGTGATTTGCTTGCCCTTACTGTAGTCGTCCACTGCGATGTCAACAGCCATGAATGTTCCGTGTGTACCTGTGATGACGCGGCAATCCTTTGCTCCGATGCGTCCGATAGTGTGAGTGTAAATCATAATGTGAAAATGTTATAGTGGCAAGTTGGTTAGACTTGCCGTTACCTTGTTATTTAAATGACTTTTCTTGTTGATTGAACATAAGCTATTGCTTCATTCATAATTTCTGCTCGTGACCTACTCTTGTTATCTTGCATCCACTCATCAATTTCAGATTTGAGGAACATGATACGTTTCCCCTTCTTATGGAATGGTATTTGTTTATTGCTTGTCCAACAATAGATTGTGTGTTCAACTGGATGGGTAGGGAGATACTCACTCAATTCGGAAACACTAAGCCATTCCAATCCCTTATCGGGCTGAATTTGAGTCATTAGTGTGGAAAACTTTTCTTCTAAAATCTCCAGCTTGTTTATTACTAATGACAATGCTGATGGCAAGTCATTAAAACTCAATATTTGCTTTTCCATATCAATATATGTGTGGCAAGTTGGTTAGGCTTGCCGTTACCTTGTTATTAATATCCTTTCTTCGTCTGCCTTGTATTGGCGACAAAAGACTTGTTGCTGCCTGTGAGACTGATAGAGCCGCAATTAACAAACTCTCCGTCGGAATAGACTCTGTACTTCTGTCCGCTTACCTCATGCTTCTGTTTGATGCGCTCTCGCATCCACTTCTTGGCTGCGGTCAATGAGCAAAAGGTCTCGCTCTCCTTGGTCGTCTCGTCATATACGATGCACTGGGTCATACATGCTCCTACTTCATCCATGCACCTATACTCGACGTGACATAGTCCAACTGACCGCCAAATATGTCGCTTGGCTCTATGTCGTATTGTCCATCCCTCACTTCCTTGTCCTCTCCAAGAAGCGACAAGTTTCCGTCGGCATCCAAACGTGCTGCGTCTATGACGATGTCACGAGGCTCGTCAAAGAGATAACCTGCCACGATGGGCTGCTCTCCCTCGAAATGCACCTCAAAGCCTCCGTCCACCTCCGTGCCGTACTTGCGAAGAGCCGCTTTCAGCTCGTCCTGCTCCCGGTGCTGCAATGCCTGGAGTTGTCCGTGGATAGTGAGGTCTTGCAGTTCTGCCTCTCGTTTGGTGTGGGTTGCCTCGCCGGTCTTGCAGTCGATGTCATACTTGTGGTAAACCACTGGGATATGGTCTGCCGATGTGACAAGCCATGTGATGTTGTTCACTGAGAAGCCCTGTCTGGTGAGGAACTCCTCGATGTCTGAGCCGAGAAGGTGGTCGGCTACGTCAAGATACTCGATGCGTGCGTCAGCATCATGCAGGATGATAATCTTCATTGCCTTTCTATTTTTAGTGATACAAATAAGTTTGTCGCCCATGTCGCTGGACTTGTTTAACTACGTTGAAGAAACTTACGCTCAGCATAGTGAATAAATTCCCTCTGCGTTCGCTTAACCGTTTCTTTCTCTTCCCTCCTTTCGAGACCTTTCAGCCTGTGGAGGGATATTTTCTGCTCCCACAAGCCGCAAGAAAAGACATAAAGACAAATTATGTGTGAAGAATACTCTTTTCCGAGGAAAAGGAAGATTGTTCACAGTCACAAGACCTCAAGCAGAATTTGACGATTGTCTCAGACGCGGCTAACTTTGCAGGAAATATGCCTACCACTGCGCTGATTGGAAGAAGATTATTGATATTGGCTGCAAGAGGAATGATGTGTTATATATAAAGAGGTAAGAAGAAAGATTGAAACAGTAAGGGTGGGCAGTGAAGTGTTTGCAGGTCTGCTGTACCGACATAAAGCGAGTGTGTTGGCTGACCGGGATGCAAGTCATCAAAGCTTCAGCCTTGATAGCTTGTAGCACGGACAGACAATTCTCTCGCGTCGGTACTTCGGCATACTGTCAGCTTTGGCTAATAGCAACGTGTTGCCATCAGCCAAGGATGTCTGTATGACGACAGACCATGTAACGCTTCGCAAAGGCGTGGGGCAAAGCAGTATAATTTAGAAGTAGATAGTAACGTATATCAGGCAAGAAGAGACAGTTGCGCAACGGACAAATCGGGCACTCCTGTCAGCATGACAAATGTGCCTTGTCCTTGCCGCAGGACACTGAGGCAGATTGGACGTAGCAGACATGTCTGCCACATTCAATATGCCTGAGTGGACAAGAACTGCCTCTTGTATAGCAGAAGAGAAATTGTAAAACAGTTGATTAGTGGTAAAGGTGGTATGGGTGGGCAGAATGGCATTACACGGACATTGCCGAAGCCCGATAATGGGACAGCCAGACAGCAATAAAGGCAGTTATCAGAAGTGTCAGTTTCTGATAGTGACATTGTTGGCTGCCTGTCACATGGGATTCGTGCGGTGTCCGTACAGTAATGCCGTTCTGAAGGTGTGGGGCGAAGCGATACAACGCACTTGGACGAAACCACCGCTTATAACAGAAAATATTTTGCAGTCAAAGAGAAGAAGAATAGTAAAGCAGGTGTGGGTGGGTAGTGAAGCTGTCGCAAGATTGACGGTCTGAATATCAAGGCGAGTGGATAGCCAGTAAAGGACACAATTATCAGAAGCCTCGGCTTCGGCATCTTGTGGCATAGATGGCAGTCCTCTCGCGTTCAGACCTTGGCATACTGTCTTTCTTGGCTAATAGCGACTTTGTCGCCATCAGCCGGGAATATCTGTATGCCAACCATCTTGGTGACGTTTCGCAAATGGTGAGGGACGAAGTGGTTAGAATAAAGGAAGACGGCGTTGCCGTTATGGTTAATAAATGCACATGGTTGTTATTAGAGAAGATTATCACACGCTATAACAGCAGATTGATGTCCCTGAGCAAAACAAAAGCGACCCGAAGGTCGCCTTGTTATGGAGAGGAAAGGCTATTTCTTGCCTTTCTTGGTTGCTGGCTTGGCCGGCTCTTCCGCAGGAGTCTCCTCCTTGTCGGGACACTCGTAGAACTTGGTTGCAACCATGATGATTCTGGAGTGCTTCACGCCATCCTTGTCTGTCCACTCCTCTGGCTTGAAGAAACCCTCGACGGTGAGCAACGTGCCCTTGGTGAGCTTGTCGAATGATTCGGTGTGCTCGTTCTTGCGCCATGCCTCCATATTCATGAAAGCCGATACGCGGTTGGTTTCCTCGCCGTTCTTCTCCTGACGGCCTACTGCCAATGAGAAGCGTGCTACGCTGGCGTTTGCGAACTGACGGATTTCTGCATCCTTACCTACGAAACCTGAAACTGTGAAGTTGTTCTCGATCTTTTTCATTTTGAATTGAATTTAAAAGTGAAACTTAATTTTTACATGCATTCAAAAGCAGGGATGTGGCACCATGTGGGAAGCACCATGAAAATCGTTCGCAATACTCTTTTTGTCGTTGGCGGTAAGGGAGAAAAAGGAAGATTACGCACTATTTTATTGGTCACAGCGATAGCGGCCACACAAGAAGGAGGAAGTCCTTCGCAGCATCACGCTACCTTTGCATGGTAAAAATAAGTGGCTTTCAAATAGCTCAATTCAGAAAAAGACGGGGCCAAACAATGGAACAAAGGTTGTAAGCAAGGAGGCAATCCGTATGCAACAGACAGGGGCACTGCTATGGCTGTATGCCTGGAGAAACGAAGCGGGAAATCCGACCTTACAGCTGTATCATCAGAAGAGTGAGGAGCATGAACACTGATGCACGATGAACGACAAGCCTAAGGGTCAGCTTAGCAATAGAGGCATCAAGCCAAAAGAGGACAGACATCAGAGGATTGGCGATAGCACTGTCATCATGCTAAGACCAAGTTCTGTGTCCGACAAGGAAGAGTCGCAAAAGACAGACGAGTAAAACCAAAAGGCGAAATGACCATTCCTATAACAAGGTACAGAGACGCTTAAAACGGCGAAGGGACTTTGGCGACGTATCGCTATACAGGTGTCGAAGCATCGCTTCTATAACAGGACTGGAGCAAGTGAGCAAACCGCACAACTTGCTCCCAAGGTATTTCAGTTACAACAGCCATAACCTCATTGGAGGATTGTCCTAAAAGAGTTTTTGCAGTCAAAGGAAGAAAGAGTCTGCAAGCCACATAGCCAACAGACTCTCTCCTGATTATTCACAGATGACAACATCATCCTTGTACTCCGTCACTTCCTTGCCGTTGATGAGCTGGACAATGACCTCACAACCCAAGTCCTCGACAATCGTTCCCTCTGTCTGACCTCTTCGGGGATAAAGCAAGGTGCAGAAACACCCTACAACGCCGTCCAACTGCTCCATGTCTATCGTTGCCATATCCGTTCCTCCTTGTTAGCCGAATGTGATTGGATTGATGCAGAAATTCGTGTCCTCTGCCTCATACTCGTATTCATTGATGAAGTCAATCATCTTCTGTTCGCTTCTTCCGTCCTGTGAGACACCAGTCTTCTCACACCACAACTTGATAGCATCACCAAAGGTGGAGTAAGCACCCTCACAATCCTCAAAGAGTTCTCCGTATGCAGTGACGTAGCACTCTTCGGGGAAGAAGTCGTTCTCATCGTGCGTATAGAAGATGTCGCAACCTGGCTCAACCTCTCGCCATTATCCAAAGTCGTGAGTTATCCAAAGTTTTATGATAAATTAGTATGTAATTCTCAGATTATCAAGATAACTTTTGATAATAAATTGTGATAATACGTTATATTATATAAGTAGCAATGTCGCTACTCATAAAATAAAACAACTCATATGAATCACAATTTTAGTCCCCCAGGGTTGATAGCTCTGTTCGAAGATTACTGCAAAAGACAAAATTTTGCAGCAGTTACTAAATCTGCTCAGCGAAGATTGCTGAACAGACTTATTTCTTACATGGAAACTATAGCAGTTTCTACATACACTCCAGAAGTGGGTGAAAGTTTCATTGTTGCTGCTACAGAAGGGAAGAATCTCAAGAACGTAACAATAAACTCTTATCGTCGTTTAGTTTATGTATTGTCTCAGGCATATAACAACAAAACAATTCACAAACAGAGAACTGCATATGTATGTCCACAATTCAGAGGCGAGATAGGAAAATGTGCGCTAAATTTTATTAGAAGCTATTCTCAAGATAACTTTTTGGCGAAAGGGACAATCTATTTTTATGAAAAAACGCTTTATCGTTTTTCTGAGTTTCTTATCTCACGGAATTGTACATTTAAGAATATAAGCAGGGAAGATATAATAGCTTATCTCTCAACAAGTACAAATCAAGATCGAAAAGCTATTGGTACCATAAAGATTTTTCTGAATTATATCTTTGAAAATAAGATTGTGTCCCAGGATTATTCGCATCTTCTGATAGGATTTAAGGATGCTGTAAAAGAGGTTATTCCATCATTCTACACAGTTGAGGAAATAAAGAAACTCGAATCTTCTGTTAGTAGAGCGACCCCAAAAGGTAAAAGGGATTATGCGATGATATTATTAGCTTCAAGATTAGGGTTACGAATATCGGATATTCAGTCACTTAGGTTTTGTAATATAGATTGGGACAATAATACCCTCAAAGTGCATCAAGTAAAGACCAGCAAATATGTTGAACTACCTTTGTTGTCAGAAGTAGGAGACGCTATAATTGATTACATATTAAATGCGCGTCCTAATGTTGAGGATGATTTTGTATTTTTGACTTTAAAACCTCCATTTCGGCACCTTAATGGTAATTCGTTAAGTCCTGCAATTACTAAATATATGCTTGCTGCTAGTATTGATGTTAGTAAACGACATCATGGTCCTCACGCATTACGCCATAGCCTTGCCAGTAATCTTCTTCAGAATGAAACACCTGTTTGTGTAATTACATCTACGTTGGGTCAAGCATCTACGCAATCAACTATGCACTATTTGGACATAGACATAAGAGCACTCATTAATTGTTCATTAGAAGTACCTGCTATAACAACTAAATTCTACAAAGAAAATGGGTCAGCATTCTATAAATAATTACAAAGGAAAGTTCCATAGTTCACTTTCCACATATATGATTTCATTCATAAGAGAAAGGAATCTTTATACAAGTAAAGATGAGTGTGTTGAGTTGCAATACACTATGGGGCAACTTGATAGATATTTGGTCAGTATTGGATATACCAAGAAATACCTTAACCAAGAATCAATACAAGGATGGTTGGGTAGTTTTAGTGGTATCAAGGATATAACCTTATATCGCAAATACATAATTGTTGCAAAATTTTCGAGGTATTTATGTGAAATGGGTATGGATTCTTACATAATAAGAGCTCCACGAAAATTACGTCATTGTGATTTCGTTCCTCATATCTTTACCCACGAAGAAATCCTGATGTTGTTTAATACAGCAGATTCACTACTACAGAGATCCACACAGTCCAAGAGTTTTATTTTAATCATGCCTGCATTGTTACGTCTTCTATATAGTACAGGGATAAGAATAGGAGAAGCACTTAACATTAAAAATGAAGACATAGACTTTGATAGAAAGGTGATTGTTATAAATAAATCAAAAAACGGAAAACAACGTTATGCTCCAATAAATGATTCTCTTGAATTCATATTACGTGAGTACTTAGCATGGCGTACCAAGATCAAGAAATGCCAATTAGACAAACCTAATGCCCATTTTTTTGTTAATTTCTTAGGAAACAATCCATGCCTACGAGCAGTTCAAACGTGGTTCAAGAAAATATTGGACCAATCAAACATTGTGATAAAAGGAGATCCTGAGACATATCGTCTTCATGCAATTCGACATACTGCATGTGTTCATGCCATGATGAAGTTGTCAAAAGGAGGTATGAACGTATATGCATATTTACCCGTGTTAGCTACGTTCATGGGGCATAAGCATATAAATGATACAGAGTACTACCTTAGATTGACATTAGAAATGTATCCAGAAATTCTGAAGATAGACAAACATTTGACTCCAGACATTCTCAATAAATTATCAAAATATTCTAACATGAATTATGAGTATGAATAAAGGACTATATAAAAACTTCGGAAAAGCATTACAAAGTTTTTTTGAAGACTATCTCTTAAAAGAGTGTGGTGCAAGTCGTCACACTATAAAATCATATAGTGAGACATTCTGCTTGTTTGTGGAATTTGCTGATAAAATAAAAAATACACGTCCAGACAATATTCTGTTGGATAATATTAACAAGGATTATATTCGTGAGTTTCTTGACTGGTTAGAACGTGAAAGAAATTGTAAACCACAAACTCGAAACCATAGAAATACTGTTATGCGTTCTTTCTTCAAGTTCATGATGTATTATGATACAATACATCTGAGCCAATGGCAAGAAATCTTATCAATCAAACCCAAAAGAGTACAGCAGGAAGTAATAAAATACCTGTCTGTAGATGGAATCAATGCGTTAATTGAGCATATTTCTGCAGACACAAAGGTTGGTCAAAGAAATTTAGCTATGATTTCCTTGTTGTATTATTCCGGCTTAAGAGTGCAAGAATTAATCGACCTTACTCCGCGTTCAATAAGAAATGAAAATCCTCATGTTGTGGAAGTTAAAGGAAAACGTAACAAAAAACGGTTGGTATGTATAAATGAGAATATTTACAAACTATTAAATAGTTACATGGAAAATTACTCCCTCAATACGGAATCTAAGTTAGATCGACCTTTGTTTTTCAACCGTAGTGGTGATAAATTAACAGATGCAGGAGTTACTCATATTTTGCAGAAGTATGCAAAATTAGCACATGAAGACATTCCGACATTAGTTCCTGTAAATATCACGCCCCATTGGTTGAGACATAGCAGAGCTGAACATTTGCTTCAGGGTGGTGCTGAGTTGATTGAAATTAGAGATTTTCTAGGGCATGCATCTGTAACAACTACAGAAATCTATGCAAGGGTCAATATAGAAATGAAACACAAAGCACTATTAACTATTAATGAAGAAATTGGCATAAAAGAGCCAAAGGTCAAAAGTTGGGAACGTAATCCAGAATTAAAGAGTCTGCTTAAAAGTTTTGCAAAATAACTGAGTTGACAACGCAACCTGAATGATATTATCCAAAGTTGAAAATAAAAGTTGAAAAATTAATTCGTTGATATTTAATGGCGATTTGTTTTTGACTTTGGATAACTCACGACTTTAGATAATATAGGCATTCAGTCTGTGGTTTACTTCTATAACACGATTTCCCCTTCCCTTAAAGCATTGCCCGCGTAAAGGACATCCGGAACAGTTCCCTGCCCGGTAACGGGCGGACTCAGTAATATATCCGCTGTCGGTTTTTCCGTGCTTTGTCCCTGTCCGTTCCATATGTAAAAGTCCTTTTCTTTATTATAATACATTCCTTCTGCACTAAACGGGTTTGGAGTATGATGCATTCTGTGCTCTATATGGAAACGGTTGTATTTGACGTAAGCTTCCATATCATTTTCTTCCATGTACCGGTAGTTCTCTTCAGATCAATAACCAGAATCAGCTATAACCACGGAGGCAAAATGACCGTATCTTTCCTTAAAGGATGCCAGGAATGAAGGCATGGTCAACGTGTCTGCGGGATTTGGATAAAAAGCGAAGTCCGTAATGAACTGGTTTTCTGTGGAAGTCTGCAGATTATATCCGGGTTTGGTCTGCCCGTTTCTCATCGCATCTTCTTTCATGTGCATAAAGGCGGAATCCTTGTCTGTCTTGGAATAAGAGTTGCGGTTACCTAAGGCTGCAAGCTTCCTGTTGTATTCTTCAAGCTTATCCTTCTGTTTGTCCAACTCCTTTATCTGCTTTTGCCTCTCTTTAAAGGCTGCCTTGCTTTCCTTGTCAGCAGGTTCAGGAACGGAGGCAAGTGACTTGTTCAGCCTGTGCGACAGGGCAGACAGCATCTCCGGAGTAATATCCGCCTCATTTTCCGGAAGAAGACTTTCACCTGCAATGTACTCGCCTATCAGCTCAAGCAGTGCGGATATCTTCTTCAAAAGTTTCTCACGGTTTTTCTCTGTAGTTTTTCTACATACAAACGTATACCTGTTTGCCTTGGACTCTATCTTGGTACCGTCAATATATTCTACGTCAAGGGTGATATGCCATACTCACAAAGCATACGAACCACTTGAGTAAAGATGCTGTTGATTTCATCTTTCAGACGGTTACGGAAACGGTTGACTGTGATGAAGTCGGAGTTGGCTGAGCCTGCAAGCCATATGAAGTGGATGTCACGATGAAGAAGTTTCTCTATCTTACGACAGGAGTAGATATTGTTCATGTAAGCATAAAGAATGACCTTAAGCATCATCTTTGGATGATACGGAGAATGGCCCTTTTCTCAATAAAGTTTTTTCACACGGGTAAGATAGAGATGCTCTGCTATATGGTTCAGAATACGCACAGGATCATTTTCCGCAATATCTTCATCTATTCTTTGCGGAAAAAGAACCGTTTGGTTTTGTCTGTAAGGAATATAATGTAACTTTGATTTTTCCTAAAGTTACAAAAACTTTAGGAGACAACAAAGGCCCGAGCTTGTGAAAGTACGGGCCTTTTTCCATGAAATGAAAAAGTGCGTCAAAATGTACATTAACATACATTTTGACACACCCTCTTTCTGTTGCAAACAAGTGATTATTTTTGAGCAAATCAGATATTTCGGGCTCGCCGATTTATTTTCTATATTCGGACTGTCGCCATTTTGTCAGAATAAAGCCTGCATATACCGAATAACACAAGCTTTGAAAAGACTTATCTACTAATATCCGGCACAATACAAAAAAGAGTATGAACGACATGAAAAATCATACGCGCTCATACTCCACTTTATTTCTAATTCAAGCCAGCAAACGTCTATCAGTGAGACGGATGCTCCTGAAGATAGTTCTTAGCCTCTATTGCCGCACGGCAACCGCTTGCAGCTGCTGTGATTGCCTGACGATAGTGAGGATCAGCAACGTCGCCGGCAGCAAATACGCCGGGCACATTGGTGCAAGGAGTATTGCCTATGGTCTTGATATATCCTATCTCGTCGAGGTCGAGCCACTCTTTGAACACATCGCTGTTAGGCTTGTGACCGATAGCAAGGAAGAAGCCGTCGATAGGCAGATCGTATTTCTCCTCGTCGGGTTCGCCCTTGCGCTTAACGAGGTGAGCACCCTCAACACCGTTCTCACCGTAAAGGCCAAGTGTGTTGTGCTCAAACAGAATTTCTATGTTCTCAGCCTCCTTTACACGGCGCTGCATAACCTCTGATGCACGTAAGAACGGCTTGCGCACAATCATGTAAACCTTCTTTGCAAGACTTGCAAGATAAAGAGCCTCCTCGCATGCTGTATCGCCGCCGCCAACAACGGCAACAACCTTCTTGCGATAGAAGAAGCCGTCGCATGTGGCACATGCAGACACGCCTTCACCCTTATATTTCTCCTCGTCAGCCAGTCCGAGATATTTTGCCGAAGCACCTGTGGCAATGATTACTGTGTCGGCAGCAATAACATGTCCGTCGTCTGTTGTCAGTTTGTAAGGAGCCTCGCTCAGGTCGGCCTTAACGATAACGCCGTCGCGCATGTCTGTACCGAAGCGCTCTGCCTGCTGCCTCAAATCCAACATCATCTGATTGCCGTCAACACCCTCGGGATAGCCGGGGAAATTCTCTATCACTGTAGTCTGTGTCAGCTGTCCGCCAACCTGCAGACCGCAATACTCTACCGGATTCAGGTTAGCACGTGCTGCATATATCGCAGCCGTATATCCTGCCGGACCGCTGCCTATGATAAGGCAGCTCACTCTCTCTGCGTTTTCCATATTAATTTATAGTTTTTTTAAAGACAAAGAAAAGCCAACAATACACCACCATGCCCCATAAGGTTGCACCGCGCTATATCATTGGCTTTTCATTTCATCTTATACAAATATGAATGTATATGTTTTTATTTCTTCAACAGTTCTTCAATCTGCTTCTCTATGTTCTCTATCTTCTCTGTAGGCTCGAAACGTGCTACAACTACACCGTTCTTGGCAACAAGGAACTTTGTGAAGTTCCACTTGATGTCTGCCTTGCTCTTATAGTCGGGATCTGCCTTTGACAGCATATCGTCAAGAATCGGAGCTATAGGATGACTCATGTCCCATCCGGCAAAGCCCTTCTGGCTTGTAAGATATTTGTACAAAGGATCTGCGTCTTCGCCGTTAACCTTCAGTTTCTTGAAACGTGGAAACTCTGTGCCATAGTTCAGCTTGCAGAACTCATGTATAGATTCGTCAGTGCCCGGAGCCTGCTGTCCGAACTGGTTGCATGGGAAATCAAGAATCTCGAATCCCTGAGTGTGATATTTTTCATAAAGTTTCTCCAACTCCTCATACTGCGGTGTGAATCCGCACTTTGTTGCTGTGTTTACAATCAGCAGCACCTCGTTGGAATACTCCTTTAACGATACGTCTTTTCCTTTTCTGTCCTTGACAGTGAAATCATAAACTGTTTTCATCTTTTGTTTTTATCGGTTTATATATAAAATCTTCTACAAACTTTATGCCAAACGCTGCGACAACTGTTTATCAGTAAACTTTTGGCATGATATTTTTATCTTCTGCAAACTTACACAAAAGTTTTGAATATCCCACATCCTTTGAAGAAGTTTTTTGAAATATTTATGTAATTGCACAAAGTCAAAAATACCTTTATATCTGTTTCCGTAATACAGGAATATTTACAAACGACGGCAGGCATACAAACAGAGGAGGCGGCTCGGCTAAGATAAAATTCAAAAAACTGCGTCTTTTATTTGACTTTGCTCTCGCCTTTCACTATCTTTAAATAAGATAGGAGGCGGCTCGGCCAAGACAAAATTCAAAAAACTACGTCTTTTATTTGACTTTGCTCTCGCCTTTCACTATCTTTGTATGTCATTAAAAAAACTATATGTGCCAAAAGCCTGATATGAAACAATATGCTAAACACGACGGCTCTGCCGTTACAAAAGACACAAGACCGCAGATAAAACTGTGCCGCAAAGAGGAATTTGAAAATCTGTGGCCACAGATAAATAATATATTCGACAAGGCGCGGCAATATATGCGCCGCAATGGCAACAACGTGCAGTGGACTAACGGCTATCCGCAGAAACAGACCGTGGCGAGTGATGTTGCCGACGGGTGTTTCTATCTGATATGCCTCAACGGCCGCATTGTGGCATGCTTCTGCATGCGCCCGTCGCCCGAACCTACTTATGCCAAGATATACAACGGTCAATGGCCCGACGACGAGCCTTATAACGTGATACACCGACTTGCGTCTGACGGCACCATAGGCGGCATAGCACTGCTTGCCATAAGGTTTGCCCTTGACAAAGGCAACCTGAGGGTGGACACTCACGAACTTAACTCCACGATGATCAGTATCCTGGAGAAAGGAGGATTCATAAGATGCGGCACTATTTACGTTGCCGACGGCACCCCGCGCATAGCATTCCAAAAACAAAAAACAAGACATACAAACCAAATAAACATAATGCCATGAACGAAAATGAATATAATCTACAGAGATTCATCGACGCACAAAAGACAGAATACGAAACAGCCCTGAACGAAATACGCAGCGGAGGCAAGCGTAGCCACTGGATATGGTACATATTTCCGCAGCAGAAAGGTCTTGGACACAGCTACAACTCTGAATATTACGGACTCGACGGCACCGGCGAAGCACGCGCATATCTGGCACACCCGCTGCTCGGAGCGCGACTGCGCGAAATATCAGCCGCACTGCTCAAACACAAAGGCCGCACCACAATACGAAGACTTATGGGCTCACAAATAGATGTACTGAAGCTGCGCACATGCATGCAGCTGTTTGACAGCATATCGCCAGGCGACATATTTGCCGAAGTGCTCGACGCCTTCTTCAATGCTAAAGAGGAATAACCTGTGGCCAGCAATGCGGCAATCAGGGTTTTACCCTAACTCATTACATACCGAAACATATTTAATATAACCATAAAACCAAGCAAAACGATGTTAGCATACACATACATAGAGCGCGGACGGTTTGAACTTAAAGAAAAACCCGTGCCGCAAATTAAAGACGCGCGCGACGCCATTGTGCGCGTAACCCTCGGAAGCATCTGCACAAGCGACCTGCACATAAAGCACGGCAGCGTGCCGAGGGCCGTGCCAGGCATAACCGTTGGCCACGAAATGGTGGGCATAGTTGAGCAGGTGGGAGCTGAAGTAAGAAACGTTAAGCCGGGCGACCGCGTTACGGTGAACGTTGAAACGTTCTGCGGCGAATGCTTCTTCTGCAAGCACGGCTACGTGAACAACTGCGAAGACCCCGACGGAGGCTGGGCGTTAGGTTGCCGAATAGACGGCGGACAGGCCGAATATGTAAGAGTGCCGCACGCCGACAACGGACTCAACCGCATACCCGACAACGTAACAGACGAGCAGGCACTCTTCACAGGCGACATACTTGCCACTGGCTTCTGGGCAGCACGCATATCCGAAATTACATCAGACGACACTGTAATGATAATAGGTGCCGGTCCGACAGGCATATGCACCCTGCTGTGCGCCATGCTCCATAAGCCACGGCGCATAATCGTCTGCGAGAAGTCGGACGAGCGCATCCGTTTTGTACGAAGTCATTATCCCGATGTACTCGTAACCAAGCCCGAAGACGCCGAAGCCTTTGTAAGAGCCAACAGCAGTCACGGCGGCGCCGACAGAGTGATTGAAGTGGCAGGAGCCGACGACACTTTCGAACTGGCATGGCGATGCGCACGCCCCAATGCAATAGTTACCGTTGTGGCTCTTTACGACAAGCCGCAGACGCTGCCCCTGCCAGACATGTACGGCAAGAACCTTACGTTCAAGACAGGCGGCGTTGACGGTTGCAACTGCGACGAAATTCTGCGTCTGATATCCGAAGACCGCATCGACACCACCCCGCTGATAACCCACCGCTATCCGCTAAACGAGATTGAAGAGGCTTACCGCACGTTTGAAAACAGGCTTGACGGAGTGATAAAGGTGGCTATAACCGAGAGGCAATGGCCATAGGCAGCGCATGCCTTCACGTTGCCGGCAGGCACAGCAGAAACGACTCTGCAGCCGACGTCTCAAAGAGTGACTAAAAAAGTCTGTAAAAGTGGTTAATCTATCCGTAATCCATATCCTCTACACACAGTTATTTATTGCTAACTTTGCAAAGTGAAAGAAACATTTTGCTAAACATAAAAACGAAGGTAACATGAAGACAATAAAACTGAACAACGGAATAGAGATGCCACAGATAGGCTACGGCGTATATCAGGTTTCGCCCGACGAATGTGAACGTTGCGTTAGCGACGCACTGAAAACAGGCTACAGGATGATTGACACGGCACAGGCCTACCACAACGAGGAAGGTGTGGGACGTGCCGTGAAGAACAGCGGAATTAACCGGTCGGACATTTTCATCGTGAGCAAGGTGTGGATATCCAACTACGGCTACGAAAAGGCAAAAGCATCGATAGACGATAGTCTGCGCAAGCTGCAGACCGACTACATCGACCTGATGCTTCTTCATCAGCCATTCTGCGACCGCTACGGAGCCTACAGGGCACTCGAGGATGCCTACAGAGAGGGCAAGCTGCGCGCCATAGGCGTGAGCAACTTTTATCCCGACCACTTTATCGACCTGGCCAGCAACGTCGACATTGTGCCTACGGTCAATCAGGTTGAGACGCATGTGTTCAATCAGCAGACTGAAGCACAGAAGATAATGGAGGAGTTCGGCACACACATCATGTCTTGGGGTCCGCTTGCGGAAGGCCGCAACAATCTGTTCAGCAACGAAACTCTCACAAAGACAGGCAACAGTCACGGCAAGAGCGTGGCACAGATTGCATTGCGCTGGCTGATTCAGCGTGGCGTGATAATAATACCGAAGTCTGTTCACATAGAGCGCATGGAGCAGAATCTCGACATCTTCGACTTTGAACTTTCAGACGAGGAAATGGCAGAGATAGCCACACTCGACACAGGCAAAAGTCTGTTCTTCGACCATCATGATGCCGAAACTACAAAATTGTTTATGAGCTGGCGATAGATCAGAAAATTAGCCGCTCTGATTTTCGGTTGTTATATTTAATTCCGGCAGATTCTCGCTACACACAACAACACCCGCGCAAATCAGCCGGAACGTTTGTCTCGTTGATTATCATCCTAACAAAGACACCATAAACAATCAAGGGGACGTTTTTTGATTCGCTCAAAAAACGCCCCCTTTGATTTTCTTAATTCACAAAAATATTATTTTTCTGCAAGTTTCTCCTTAAACCATCTAACCACGCGGTCGATGACAGGCTGCTGAAACCAGTACATGTCGCCATGCCCGGCATTTTCAACCTCTACATAGCTTACGTCGTTGTCTGCTTTCTTCAGCGCGTCATACAGCTGCCTGCTCTGCACAGGCGACACCAGTGCGTCTGCCGTGCCGTGCATTATCAGGAACGGAGGAAGTCCCTTGCGTATATGCCCCATCGGACTTGCCTTCATGGCCTTTGCCGTATCGCTAAGAATGCTTGCGCCCGGATAAGAGGCAAACGCCGTTCCGTGAACGAGCAGCGCCTCGGTAACGGCCTTCGATGCGTGTATGTCCTGTATCTCCTTTGAATACCCCTCGCCTATGTTCATCAGGTTGCTTATGCCATAAATTGTCGCTGCGGCCTGCACATCCGAACTCTGGTCGAGATAGTCGCCCTGGTCATACTCTTTGTCGCCGCCCGTAACACCTACCATCTGCGCAAGATAGCCTCCTGCCGAATCGCCTATCACGCCTATGCGCTGAGGGTCGATGCCAAACTGACGGGCATGGGCACGAAGATATCGCACGGCCGACTTGCCGTCGACCAGCAAAGCCGGAAACATGTCGGGCACGGTGCGATACTCTACTGATGCCACCACAAAGCCGGCCTCAGCCAGAGCCATGCGCATCTCTACATATCTGTCGTGTGCTGCCGAAAGAAATCCGCCGCCGGGATAATATATTATGGCCGGTTTGGGCTTGTCCGTACACGGCACGAGCAGAGTCATCTGCAGCGTGCGGTTGTCTGATGCCGATGTAATCTGCGAATATACTATGCCCGTAACGGCATCAATGCGCCCGCGCTCAATGTTCACCTTCATTGTTTCGTGTACGACCTGCGCCTGTGCGCACACCGGGGCAGCCATAAGGGCTGCTGCCATAATCAAGTGTTTCTTGTTTTTCATCCTTCAGTCTGTTTATTATTCTGCACGAATGCAAAGATACTAAATTAAACGGAGCTTTAAAAACTTACTCCCCACTATCTCGCGCTACACCGGACTATAAAGCCTTCTGCCGTTATCGCGCCCTTACTTCTGCGCGTCTCTCACGGCACGATTCATCTATGAAAGTAGGCTTTTGGTAACATAAAAATAGGGAAATTCCTAAAAACAATATGGATTTATGCTTGCACAGGCAGACACAATGAATTATATTTGCAACAGAATATTTAAAACAGCGAAACAGAATATTAATAATTTAAAGCGATATATTATGAAAAAGTTTACATCTATCCTTGCTATGATAATGATGGCAGCCATGTCATTGACATTCGTAAGCTGCGACGACGACGAATACATAGCCGACACACTGTGGGGCGTTTGGGAAGGCGACATGTACGTAACGAGCGAGTGGAACGGACACACCTACTACTCTTCTTACTCAATCCTGGCCTTCGACAAGGATCCTTACGAGTATGCTTCGGGCACAGGCTACTGGATTGACTATTACAGCGATGCTCCGTGGGACTATTTCGCAAGCCACATAGAATGGAGAGTGAACAACCGCAACATCGAAATTTACTCACGCGAGGACGACACCTACTTCACAATATACGACTACTCGCTATCTGAAAGCTGGTTCAGCGGAACTATCATAGGCGAATATGGCGACCCTATGCAGTTCAGGCTGCGCAAGACGTCATCACCAAACTGGGGTGACTTCGAATGGGGCTGGGACAGCTGGTATGGCTACTCTTATCCTGACTACTCGCCTTCAACACATGCTGACGGCAGCAACAACGCCGACAGACCTGTAAGAAAGTTTATGAAGAAGACGGCAGAATAACAAAATCTTTATTATCATATTCTATTCCCCGTAAGCACAGTTGGGTGCTTACGGGGAGTTTTTTATCATAAGACAGCTGTGGCTAAAAGCTTAAACTCAAACCGCCTTATGCATATAATTTAATTATAAATTCTCAGTTTTATCATAACCTTATGGATAGCATAAAAAAGTCATAGGATTACGACTAAAAACTCGGCCACTTTTGATGTAAAAGTGGCCGAGTTACGATGCATAAACGATAGGTTAATGATTTAAAACATTTACGCATGATTTTGCTTACAGTCCACATTAACAATATTATATTTTCAGGCATACGTTAAGCAAAACAATGTAATTTAGTTACGATTTTCAGTGTCTTTTTTCAAAAACCGGTCTTTTAACACCTTAAGCAAACCTAAATTCCGAAGCCCAATATGAAGTTGGCACCATTATAATTGTCTATGCCGGCTGTGCGCGAACTGATGTGGCGGAATCCCACACCGACGTTCATGTGTATTTTTCCGCGCCCAATCTTCAGCATAAGCCCGGCATCGTATGTAACATTTTTCCATTCAGAACTTAGTCCTGCTGCCACCGTGCCACGCACTTCGAGAGCCACGGCATCTGCTTTACATAAAGTATACCCCACTCCACCTCCAAGAGTTTGTGTCCTTGCGTAGCTTTTCTGTTCGTCATAATGCCCATACAGCGTTTCCGTGTGTAGAAACAAAGACATACGCGGAATAACCTTATAGCCTAAATTTACACTTGGCGAAAGCAGCGTGACTCCATTACACTTAGTTCCGCCACCAATTTCAAAATCTACTAATAACCTGTCAAAAAACTTTTCCGCATTTGATGCGTTCTGCGCCCCGGCTGATGTCATTACAGCCAAAAGCATAAATAACATGATGATTTTTTTCATAATACTTATTTTAATAATTTCGTTACTTCCAAAATTAGTGTTATCCAAAATTACATCCAAACTTTTTCGGCTTATCTTTTCGGGTGTGTTACATTTTTTATTTAAGTATAAAGCATTATGCATCAACACTTTAGCACCCATATTACAGCATTTGTCAAACTAAAAATGTAACACGATGCAATGATAAAACGTTCATTTTTCTTGCTCGATTGGTATTATTTTCATACCTTTAATCAAAATTCTGAAGCAATGACAAAAATTATACTCTGCCTTATTTTATCCGTTTTAATATTAACAAATTGCAGTAACGACAACGACACACATGAAAAGCTGTCGGAAATAGAAAGACTGCTTGAAAAGGAGAAATATGAACTTGCCATGAATAACCTGTCGGACATAAATGTCAAAAGGCTAAACGAAGAAAACAAAGCATATTATGACTTGCTGATGACGCAAGCAAATTTTTGTCTCGACAAACAAACCGATTCAGACTCCTTGATTAATGAAAGCATAAGGTTCTATGAAGAAAGCAACAACAAGATTTTACTGGCCAAGGCATATTATTATAAAGGCATAACATGCTATCAGAGGGGAAACAAAAGCGAAGGCATAAACTTAATAAAAAAAGCGGAACACTTGGCCAAAGGAACAAGCGACCTTAACTTCATTACGAAAATATACATCAACTTATCTTTTATAAATATCGACACCGGCAATTATCAAACCGGACTAAGCTATGCAAAAAAGGCTCTTCAAACAGCCCGAAAAGCTAACAACAAAATTCTTGTCGCCTTGTCAATGAATAAGATTAACGCAGCATTTAATTGTATGGGGAAGATTGATAGCTGCCTAGTATATTCTCAAAAAACAATTCCTTACATAAAGTATCTTAACAAAAACGACAAATTAGAGGTTCTGACAAACATCAGCATCGGCTTTGTGAATAAAGGGCTGTATGACGAAGCTATCCTTTATGCGAAAAAGTCTTTGGAAATTAAGCCAAATGCGCACGCATATTATATCATAGGCTCAATTTATTTTGAAAGAGGAGAGAACCGGAAGGCATGGCAACTGCTGAACGACGCACTAAACACTAACGGACTTGAACTTAAGGCAGAAGTGCTGTTATGGATGGCTGACCTTAAAAAAGAAGAGGGAAAATATAAAGAGGCGTCTGAACTTGAAGAAAGGGCTTTGGCCACAAAAGACAGCATAAAGACTAAGCAGCAGACAGAACACATGCTCAGTCTGCAAAACAATGCCGAAAGAAAGGCGGCTGATGCGCAAGCCCAAAACAGACTCGTGATTGCCATATCAGCCGTAATGGTTTTGGCTGCGGCTGTAATGATAACCATGCTGACATATCACCGCCGAAGAATTAATGCAACAAAACGAGAAATTGAAGACATAAGCAGAACGACGGAACAATACAGACAGAAGATAAGCGAACTCGACAAGGAGAAAGACAAGAACGAAAAGGAAATAGAGAAACTGAACAAGAAAATTGAGAGTCTGAAAGAAAGGAGAATGACTATTCTCGGCCACGGACGCATGCTTTACGATGAACTGGAAAAAGGAGGTAAGACCATAACATGGAAAAAGGACGACTATGAGGCCGTGATTGAATATTACAGGACTATAGACCCTAAAACCATAGAAAGTATAGAGCGTAACTACAAAAAGCTGACTCCATATAACACATTCATCCTGATAATGGCTGACAAAGGCAAAACCAACGACGAAATTATGCAAACCACCGGCATATCATACAGCGCACTGAGAACAATGAAACACAGAATAAATAAAGTGAAGAATGAAGAGTGAAGAACGAAGAAACAGTGTTCGACGTTAGTCAATTCAAATGCATAGTAATTGCCAATAAAATCTATACGGCAAAGCTATTGAATTCTTCGTTCTTCACTCTTCGTTCTTCACTTAAAACTTTCTATCTCACGCAGTTTTTTTACGGCTTCGCCAACGGTATTAATGCCCGTAACCATCATCATGCGCTTGCCGGCCACTTCCTTCAGATTGCATGTCCGCGGATTATGACCGATATAGTTTAAGACTGTGTCGAACACGTTGCTACGGTAATATGCGCTCATGGGGTTGCTCACAAACTGCATGCGCATCTGCCCCTGACGCAAGATGATCTTCTCGCAGCCAAGACGCTTGCCTATACGGCGCAGCGGAACAACATGCATAAGTTCTTCGCCCTCGTGAGGCACAGGACCGAAACGGTCGACAAGACGAGAACGGTAAGCGTCGAGGTCGGCATCAGTCTGAATGTTGTCAAGTTCACGGTAAAGGAGCATACGTTCGCTGCTGCTGGGCACATACTGGTCGGGCAGATACATCTCGAGGTCGCTCTCAATGGCGCAGTCCTCAACAAAGTCGTCACCCGTAAATGTCTTGCCCTCGGCCATCTCGTCCTCATACATATCGCTGAACTCATCGTTCTTCAGCTCGGTTACAGCCTGATTCAATATCTTCTGATAAGTTTCATATCCAAGGTCTTCCATAAATCCGCTCTGCTCGGCTCCAAGCAAATTGCCGGCTCCGCGGATGTCGAGGTCCTGCATAGACAGGTTAAATCCGCTGCCAAGTTCAGAGAACGTCTCGAGAGCCTCAAGCCGGCGACGGGCCTCCTGCGTAAGCACCGACTTAGGCGGAGCAAGCAGATAACAGAAAGCCTTGCGGTTGCCACGGCCGACACGGCCACGCATCTGATGAAGGTCAGACAGTCCGAAGCGGTGAGCATCGTTGATAATTATGGTGTTGGCGTTGCTTATGTCAATGCCGTTCTCAACGATGGTGGTAGACAGCAGCACGTCGTATTCATAGTTCATGAAGTCCATTATGATCTTCTCGAGTTCCTCGGGCTTCATCTGTCCGTGACCGATGGCCACACGCGCGTCGGGCACATACTTACGTATCATGGCGGCAAGCTCAGGCAGATTGCTTATGCGGTCGTTAACGAAATACACCTGTCCGTTGCGGCTCATCTCAAAGTTTATTGCATCGGCTATCACTTCCTTGTCAAAGGTGTGCAGCTCTGTGCATATAGGATAGCGGTTGGGCGGCGGAGTCTGCATTATACTCATGTCGCGCGCACCCATCAGCGAGAACTGCAGCGTGCGCGGTATCGGCGTTGCCGACATGGTCAGCGTGTCTACGTTCACTTTCATCTTGCGCAGCTTCTCCTTTGTTGCCACACCAAACTTCTGCTCCTCGTCTATTATGAGCAGTCCTAGGTCTTTAAACTTCACGCTCTTGCCTATCAACTTGTGCGTGCCGACAATGATGTCAATCTTGCCGTCGGCAAGGTCAGCCAACACCTCACGGGTCTTCTTTGCGCTGCGTGCGCGCGACAGATAATCAACACGCACTGGAAAATCCTTCAGTCGCTTTGAGAACGTCTGATAGTGCTGATAAGCCAGAACGGTGGTGGGCACAAGAACAGCCACCTGCTTAGAGTCGCACGCAGCCTTGAAGGCCGCACGCACAGCCACCTCGGTCTTGCCAAAGCCTACGTCACCGCAAACAAGCCTGTCCATAGGCCTGCGGCTCTCCATGTCGGCCTTAACATCGTTAGTGGCCTTCAGCTGGTCGGGCGTGTCCTCATATATAAAACTGGCTTCAAGCTCATGCTGCATAAACGAGTCGGCACTGAAGGCATAGCCCTGTTCGTGTCGGCGCGCCGCATATAGCTTTATAAGGTCGCGCGCAATGTCCTTTATCTTCTTCTTGGTGCGCTCCTTCAGCCTGTCCCATGCACCTGTGCCGAGTGTGCTCAGGCGTGGCGGAGTCTCGCTGTCGCGGCGCTTGTATTTTGATATCTTGTAGAGCGAGTGGATGCTCACGTCCACCTTGTCGTTGTTCTGATAAATGATGCGTATCACCTCCTGATAGCTGTTGCCTGCCGGCACACGCACCAGTCCGGCAAAGCGCCCGATGCCGAAATCCACATGTACGATATAGTCGCCCGGCTCCATCTCCTGCAACTCTTTCATGGTGAGCGCCATCTTGCCGCTGCGTGCGGCGTCAGAGCGCAGACTGTATTTGTGGAAGCGGTCGAATATCTGATGGTCGGTAAAGAAGCATGCCGGCATACTGTTGTCGGCAAATCCTTCATGCAGAGTCTTGTCAACAGGCAAGAACTCTATCCTTCCGGCTTTGCCTTCGTCTGCCAGCGTTGTGAAGATGTCCTTCAGGCGTTCGTTCTGCTTGGCGCTGTCGGCAAGGATATAAAGTTTATATCCGCGCAGCATATAGTCTTCAAGAGCCTTTGTCAGCAGGTCGAAGTTCTTATGGAACAGCGGCTGAGGCGTCATGTCAAACTTCAGCGTTGCCGCCGGTGTGCCCGTCGGCTTGGTGCCCATCTCCATACGTCTGAAACCAGAAGCATCGGTCATAAAACGTGCTCCGCTTATCAGCATGGAGTCGGCCCTAAGCTCCTTCATCACGGCCTGCTGCTCCATCTCGGTCAGTCCCTCGAGACGTTCTTTCTTAGCCTGCTGCGAAAAGCCGTCATGATAGGTGCGGTCTATAACGTCGCGCACATACAGAATGTCTTTAGCCACAATGATGGTGTCTTCAGGCAGAAAGCGCATGAACGACACTTTCTCGTCGGTCAGCGTTGCCAACTCGGGCACTATCTCTATGCGCTCGCGCTTGTCGCGCGACAACTGGCTCTGCACTTCAAAAGTGCGTATAGAGTCTATTTCATCACCGAAAAAGTCGATACGGAAAGGATATTCGCTGCTATATGAGAAAACGTCGAGAATGCTTCCGCGCAAGGCAAACTGGCCCGGCTCGTAAACATAGTCAACCTCTGTGAAGCCAAAGTCGCGCAGCGTTCTTTCCAGTTGTATAACGTCGTGCGTGTCGCCTGTGCGCAGCAGCAATGTGCGTTCGTCAAGTTTTTTGCGCGACACAACAAGCTCGCTCAACGCCTCAGGACATGTAACCACATAAAGAGGATGGCCCTCAAGCGGCGCCGACAAGCGGCTGAGCACCTCGGTGCGCAATATCTCGCTGGCCGGATCGCGCTGTCCGTACTTCACCTGACGCCGATAAGATGATGGGAAGAACAACACGTCTGTGTTGCCCATTATCTGTGTAAGGTCGTGATAAAAATAGCCGGCCTCCTCGGCATCGTTAAGAACAAAAAGACACATAGGACTGACACGACGTGCGGCCGACGCAAACATCATTGGAGCGGCCGACGCAACAAGTCCCTGCAGGAAAACGGTCGGAACAGACTTGTCTTCCAGCAACTTGACCAGTGCCGCAACCTGCGGCGACTTGGCATATAAATCAGAAATTTCCTGTATATTCATCGCGAATCCGCCGACAAAGATACAACATTAAAACGAAACGTGAATACAAATCGAAAGAAGAATGCAAAAGAACAATTCACAATTAGCTGCGCTGAACTTCGTTTCATAATTTATAATTGGCTGCACTGAACTGCGTTTCACAATTTAATTAAAACGAGCCATGTTTCTTAGCTATTCATCCTTAATAAAAAAGTTTCCGCCATGTCAGAGATTCATCACCTCATTTCATGGCGGAAAAAATTGTGAAACGTGGTTCGGCGTAGCCAATTATGAATCACCATCGTATCTTCCGGCCATCCTGCGTATTACTTCTGCAACTTTTTTACGGAAACTTTCGGGAGATACCACCTCTACATCCGAGCCGCGCGACAATATCTCCTGTATCAGGTCGCACGTAGGGCGCATATAATACTCAAACACCGAGTAATCTTCGGCAGTCTCAACTTCCTGCTGCGAATGATGCAAAAGTTGAGAGCGCATATACGACGCATGCATTCCATACACCTTCAGGCGGATTTTTACCGGATTGTCGTCACTTATAACTATGCCGAAGCTGTCTTCAAAAAACTTCTCCGGGTTAAAGTCCTTGGGATAGACAAACTCCTTGTCGGTGATGTGCATATCTATTATATGGTCTAACGCAAATGTGCGTACCGAACCGCATTCGACACATTGCCCCACTGCATACCAATGCTGCTTGAACAATTTTACGCAATAAGGTCTAAAAGTATAATATCCTGTCTCTTCACACCAGTAACACCTATATTCGAGCTGTGCCTCATGTCCGTCGCGCATGGCTTCAAGAATCTTTTCGAGATGCACTTTGTCCGAAGGCATATATTCAAACAATATGCGCTTGTTGAGGTTATGCCCGTCTACAAGCAGATTATTAACCGAAAAGGTGTTCAGCAACCAGTTTCGCAACCCGTTGTTTTCCAAGTCGTCTACATTCTCGATGTAATAATAGTAGCCTCCTTTTCTGTTGCATTCAATGTTTATGTCGAAAATCTGTTCTATGGCCGCACGCCAGTTGTGGAATGTCCTTAAAGGTATGTCCTGCCCGTCGCTCAGGCTCGACCTGAGCCACCGCTCATTGATTTCCTCAAACGTTATTTTTCGCGAGCGGTAAATTACATCAACAAGCCATATATACTTGTCGAATAGGTCTTTTGTCATAATTAATTGTCTATTTATTTTTTGGTTCTAATATCAATACACAACCGACATCAGCCGTAACAATAACGGCTGACACCGGCAACACAGCATCAACAACAGCCAGCTATTTATTATTTATACGCCAAGCTATAAGCCGCAACGTACAAAAAATGTAAACCGCAACATGCCCGTGCCCACAACCATGCAGACAATACTGCAACCTGTGTACGCCAAACATGCTTATTCATAAGAAACAAAAACCCACAGCCCACCCATTTCTTTCGATTGCAAACAATATCTTACCCCAAAACAAAACCTATCGCTTCTTCTCAGCATAAGCTTATCATTATGCAAATAACAAAGCTCCGCAACATACGGATATAATCACAGAAACTGCCTCAACGGCATCATTATCCTGCCAATATTGTCTGAAATCAAGAAATTACACCATGACATCACCTAACCAAAAGTCCAATTAAGTCTTATATTTCCTAAAAAATATTTTCTTAATGCTGACTCATTTTTTATATATGTGTTTGAAAGTATCATACGAAGTTATTTAATTTTTGTGCAAAAATAAATGCCACTTATGCCAAACCGCAGCATAAGCAGCAAAAATTTTTCGATGAATTATATGTTTTTAATCCATGTCAAGTGAGAAATTCAGGCTGTACCCATACTGTATACACCATACAGCCTGTCTGTATAGGCATGAAAGCCGCCTCATACGGCCTACAGCCTCATTCCTCATAATAATATTTACCGTTGCGCAGACAGTCGCAGAAGATTATCTTGTTGTCATTATATCCGCAGCGTTCCGTAATGTCGTCAACGCGGTTGTGGCCAACGATCTGCGTATATCCATGCAGCGGGTCGGTCAGTTCGCTTATGTCTGCCCAGAATATTCCTCCGATTTTGCCTATGCGTCCTCCCCTGGCATGCCCAAGGCGCAACATGGCGTTAAACTGGACTGACTCGGGATTATTCAGCTGATGCGCTATAGGCTGAGTAAGGTCGCCCTTAAAGTCGTCTACAAACCAGCTGTGCTGTATGCCGGCATGCGTAAATATCCGGTTGCCCTGCTGATAGGCATACTGAAACAGCTCTATGTTGGCGTTGAACATAGCCTCGGCAAACCTCTCTATCTGAAAGTCGTAGCGCGAGCCGGGCAGGGCCCTGTCGCAGAAATAATGCAGGTCATGGTTGCCAAGAAGCAGCACCACGTCGTCCATGCGCCGCTTCTTAAGTTCTATGATGTCACGCAGGTTGTCCAGCTGTTGCCTGCGCGTAATGTATTCATACGGGTCTAGATAGTCACCCAGGAACACGATTGTGCAGTCTTCGTGCTCATCAACTATGCTTCTCCATTTTTCAAGACCGTGAACATCTCCTATGGCTACAATAGGTTTCATTTTCTTCTTTGTTTAGCAATTACACACTCGACTTGTTTTCTTATTCCGTCTTTTATTCATTCTCAGTATATGTGCCACAACATTGCAGCATCACAATATTTCTCTTGCAATCCATGCACAGGCCTCGGCATCAGCAAGAGCATTGTGGTGCATCGTGAGGTCGTAGCCGCAAAGGGCAGCAACTGTATGCAGCTGATGATTCTCTGCACAGGGAAAAGCCTTGCGGGCAGCGGCAAGGGTATCGTAAAAGCAATAGTCGGGATAATCCATCTGATACACCTTGAACGCGGCCTTTAGGCAACCCTCGTCAAAGCCTTTGTTATGGGCCACCAGCGGCAGCCCCTCAATGAGCGGCTCCACCTGCTTCCACACCTCGCTGAACACCGGTGCCTCTTCGGTATCTTCGCGCGTCAGACCATGCACTCTGCTGCACCAATAGGTGTAATAGTTTGGCTCGGGCTGTATAAGCGAGTAGAACGTATCGGCAATCTCACCGTCACGCACAACCACCACGCCCACGCTGCACACCGAACTGCGTTCGCCGTTGGCCGTCTCAAAATCTATAGCCGCAAAATCTTTCATCTACACAATACTTGTTTCTGCCGCAAATTTAGCAAATTCTACACTTAAAACGTAAGCTATTTAGTTTTTTAACTCATACAGTTATAAAGATTTATTTTCTTGTTTCGGGTTTGATTGTTAATTTCATACGTTATATAATCGGCATCTCGTCATCATCCTCCGCCCCATATCCAGGCCCGGCCTCTGCAGCCATCATGCCGCAGTCGTCTTCCGGCAGAGAGTATCTCACGGTGCGGTCGCACAGATATATATGGTTCAAGGTGTATTCGAGCGACGTCAGCGTCTGTTCACGCCTGTCTGTCTTCAGCTCACACTCCCACACTGTCATGCAGTGCCATCCCATTGCGGCCAGCTCCTGCTGCACCCTTTTGTCGCGCTGCCTGTTGCGGTTTATCTTGGCTGCCCAGAAGTCAACGTTGCTCTTTGGCATCTTGAAATACTTGCACCCTTCATGTCCATGCCAGAAACAGCCGTTCACAAAGATGCACGTGCGATATTTGCGCAGCACTATGTCTGGATGTCCCGGCAGGCGTGGATGATTCAGCCTGTATCTGAATCCGCGTGAAAACAGATACTTCCTGACTATCATCTCCGGCTTTGTGTTTGCCGAATGTATGGCGGCCATGTTTTTGTGCCGCTGCTCCTTAGTACATCTGTCCATCCCCCGCCCCTTTTCGTCAACTGCATGCTGCCGTTTTTGTCCGGCATAATGCCGTAAGCCTTTCAGCACGCCGTTATGACATGTACGGGTTTTCTGCCCTTACTTGTCTAACTGCAAAGATAATATTTTTTATTCTTCATCAAAAACATCCGTACTTATTTTCTGACGGCAATAAAACAAAACTGCCACAAATGTTCTCATTCATATAAGCCTGCATAAAAAGCCTCATAGAATTTAAAGGCAAAAAAACTGAAAGGAAAACACATATTCTTCATTAAGAAACAATCAGAGAAAGAATCTCCATAAAGAAAACTGTAAGCAAAACAATGCGTATATGTTTCAAATCATTAACCTATCGTTTACGGTCTAAAAACAGGCCACTTTTGATGCGGAAACGGCACAGTTTTTATTGGCAAACAGGCCGGTATTTATGGCTGTCAACTACAGTCAACATTCTTGCCTGTACATTTATGCCGCTGACACGTTTTTCTTATGCCGAGTTTAGGTTTACATTAAATCCAAATCGTTATAAGAATCCGGTCTGTATTTTTTTACATTGAGCGGTTCTTCGTCAATTTTTTGCAGACACTTTTATAATTGGCTAACGCCGAACAGCGTTTCATAATTAGCTGCACTGAAAACGAAGTTCGACGTTAGTCAAGTCAATGTTTTACTACAAGAAATAGGAAGTAATCGGATTAAAAAATTAGCTGCGCTGACCTTCGGTTCTGATACTCAATTCCGGCAGATTGCAAATCAGCCGGCACAATACCAAACGTAGTGCTTGCGAATAAAAACCACATGACGCTTTGGACTTTACATTAAGCGGATTTTCGTAAGATTTTTCTTGATATAGCGGGCTATGTCAAGAAAAAGCAAACAACACAACGGGCTGAAAAACATTAATGCACCAATTTGAAAAAAGATGTGCGATCTGATAATCGATTGTTTTTAAGCAGCTTCTTGCTTTTTTACTATTGGGCTATTATGGAATGAGTTCGGCTGTTTTGCCTGCTATTCCAAATCCATAATTTTAGATAAGGAACAAAATAAAGCCAATAGACATAATTGGGTATTGGAGCGATAAATCTCCAATTTTACTATTCGACATGTCGCAAAAAGCATGAAAAGGTTGTATATATATAACCATATTCAAAGTTTTTTATATATTTGCAATCATGATAATAAATTTTGAGGCGTATGAGATACCTAAATATCAAGAAAGCATTGGCTGCATGGCAAGAGCTGCAACCATTGTCTGATAAGGACAGGGAGAGGCTTAGCCGTCGTTTTACAGTTGACTTCAATTACAACAGTAACCACATTGAGGGTAATACACTGACCTATGGTCAGACGGAAATTTTGTTGCTCTTTGGTAAAGTGATTGGCGAGGCTGATGTGCGTGACGTACAAGAGATGACAGCAAGCAACGTTGGACTTCGTATGATGACAGAGGAAGCAAGAGTGAAAGAGACTCCTTTGACTCAAAGTTTTATCAGAACATTACACAAAACTCTACTTCGTGAAGATTACACGGTATTTCGTAATCTTCCTGGTGGCGTGCAGACAAGTTATGTAATACACGCTGGTCAGTATAAGACTAGGCCAAATAGTGTCATTACAAGATACGGCGACAGGTTTGAGTATGCTTCGCCGGAAGAGACTCCCTACCTAATGGCAGACCTGGTAGATTGGTATAACAAGGCTGAGCAAGAAGGAAAACTCTCACCTGTAGAGTTGGCAGCGTTATTCCATTACCGTTATATACGCATTCATCCCTTTGAAGATGGAAATGGCCGTATTGCCCGACTGATGACAAACTTTATCCTAACTCGCCATAATTACCCGATGGTCGTTGTTCGCAGCCGCAAGAAGAGTGAGTATCTGGAGGCTCTGCATCAAACAGATCTCGAAGTTGGGCCTGTCCCTAGTGATGGTGCTCACGCAGAAATTAAGGATATCCGTCCTTTTTTGAAATATTTCAGAGATTTGGTTGCAACAGAGGTTTATAACGATGTATTGTTTATTAGCGAAAGAAATGAAAATGTGTGGTGGTATGATGGTGAACGCATTGCATTCCGAACCCCAAATTACACAAAGATTCTGAATGCTATGCAAACTGAACCGACACTTACCTTGGCTGACATGAAAGAAATTACAGGCATCAGCATCACAGCCATTCAGAAACTGCTCGATCAACTCATACAGAAAAAATACGTTGAACGAGGCGAGAAGGATGGCAGCTGGAGAGTGTTTGTAACACAGTAACAACACATGTTAAAATGCGAGAATCGGGGGCCAATTAACAGATGTCATCTCTGCCGCAAAATCTTTGGCTTTCATACTTCTGGTAGGCAATAAATCTGCTGATGGTGCCTTGCGCCAATAGAAACAATAAGACGGGCTGAAAACATTAATGCACAAAATTGATAAAACTATGTGCGGTCTAATGACCAATTTACATTACATCTCTGTTACTGCTGTACAAAAGTTTCGTTTTCTGTTTTATTTCTTAAATTTATTACGCTATCTTTGCAGCATCATGAGATGCCGCTGCCGTCAGCATCACTGAAACAATGGCTCTTTTGCAACAGAGCCGCGAACGAAATAAGTCAGACAAAAGAATATACACTGAAACATGGGAAACATAAAAAAGACATTTCTCCACAAGACATTACGCATAGCAGCATTATTTATTGGCGGAATAGCCATAGGCTTCGGGGTTGGTTTCGTCATAGGCAAAATCATCAAGCCTGCGCTTCATGCCGACATATCAGCCGCCGACGTGTTTCTCACGATACTCCTGGCAGCGATATTCTTCATCTTATCTTTCATCATACACATCGTCATCCACGAAGCAGGCCACATGCTTGCTGCCATGGCGCGCGGCTGGAAGTTTCTGTCGTTTATGATTATGGGCGTTGTCCTGAGCCGTCGCGACGGCCGTTTCCGCCTGTCGCGCTTCAGTATGGCCGGAGCCGCAGGCCAGTGTCTTATGCTGCCGCCCGAAAACGGCGACACGCCCTTCGGCATAGCCTTATATAATGCAGGCGGCGTGTTGGCCAACCTTCTGCTCACGGTGATTGCATCTGTCATTATGTTCATGCCGTCGGCACATCATTCGCTCATCACAACGGTCTTTCTGCTGTGCATCATCATCTCCGGACTGTATCTCATTGTCATGAACGGCATCCCGAACAAGCTGGCCGGGCTGCCCAACGACGGCCTTAACATGCTCAATCTTCACAAAGACGAGTTTTCCACGATGGTGTTTCTGCGCTCCATGCGCCTCATCGGTTATCTTATGCAGAACGACACATCACGGCTTGAGGCCATGACATACATGTGCGACGACCGCGACATCAACTTCAGCAACCCCATACACGTCATGGCACTTTCGTCCGACTTATCGTTAGCCATGCTGCACATGGACTTCGGCAAGGCCAACGCCATCATGCAGCGCGCCGAGCCGCACATGAGCCGGATGGTTACTATCTACCGCAACGAACTGACCTTGGAGCGCATTTACCTCACGCTGATACGTCCCCACTATCCTGAAGACATCAACAGGCTGCTGGACAAGTCAATCAGCAAATACCTGCAAGTGCAGTCTGTCTTCCGTCCTTCAGCTCTGCGCGTTCAATACGCCCTCGCCATGATACACGAAGCAGACAGCAGCAAGGCCGAAAAGATATACGAGAAGTTTCAGCGTGTCAGCCGTAAATATTACATTCAGGGCGAAGCAAAATACGAACAGCAGCTTGTTGATTTTGTCAGAAGCGGCAGATATCTGCAACAATAATATTTCATGCGGGAGATAGGTTAAAACCTGCTTTTATCAAAGATAAATGACCATAAGGTCATCACCTGACATCATCAATATGAAATGCTCCTCATCTTGCCCCAATTTACAGAAGTCTTACCATTCTTGTTCCAAAGACATTCCCTCACTGTTATGACCCTGCTTTCTGTATCTATGCATACCACCTGATATGAAAGCAGGCTTTCATCGTCTGCCGACAACTCTCCCTTCATCGGCGAGTCAACCCTGAACACAGGCAAGGATATGCTTCCCTCTGTGCCCTTCCAGTCATAGAATTCATTATAGTTGCAGTCTCCGTGGAAATATGCCTTTATCTGAGGATGAGACTTAAAAAAACTCTCCAGCCTGTTCCAGTTGCCAACAGGCCTCATGTCAATGGCATTTACGCTACACGTATCGCTCAACAGGTTTTCAAATTTATCCTTACTGTTTATGTCATACGGAAAGTTAGGATTTGTAAAGTGTTTGGCATCAGCCTCAACCGGATCATGTGCAAAAAGTATTGTGGATGTTGCCGGGTCATCTTTAAATATGCTGTCTAACCAACAACGCATAAAGCCGTCCGGCCATATCCCCACAAAGGCAAACCGGAGATTGTCTTTTATAAAAGTGTAATGAACTTTATTGGCTGTATAATCAAAAGACGAAATTTTCTGACTACCAAATTCCGGCATGTTATGATTGTATATTTCTATAGCACTTGTTTCATCCTTGGCAGGTTTAAGTTTCATCGGATATCCTATGGCATTTGATATGTCATGATTACCGGGAACAAGATATATGGGACATCCGAGTGTTTCTATCCAGTCTTTTTCAAACTGCCTCCATGATGTACATGCCTGCCACACCCCATCATGCATTCTGTTCGATATATCGCCCGTACACACAACAAAATCCGGCTCGCCAAACTTTGTTCCCTCACCTACTCCGCCGTCAGAGGGCAAATCAGTTTTATTGAGCAGACAAAACGACTTCACCATCTCGCCAATGACCTTATAAGCATCAACCTTCTCTCCCCGAAACTGTCGTTTTATTCCGTAGTGAAGGTCAGAACAATAAATAAATCTTATCTCATGGCCGTTTGCGGCAAATGCACTGACAACACCTACGAGGCATACGAAATAAAATAATATTATGCGTCTAAGTTTCATAATAACTTTAACTATTTTCAAAATTCAACCTGTAACTGCAATCAAATTATAATTATGAATCAGTTCGTAATTTTAATGTTACAAAACTCCATCTCTATTCTTCAGGCTCAGTTGCGCTGATTTATCATCAACCAATTACAAGGCCGTATAAACGAGCCGGCCATTGATCCGTTCCGACTTCATTACATAAATATTGCTTACTGTCATGCTTTCGCTCTCCACGTCGATGTCAAGAGGCATTTCCGACGGCTGGCGCACAAGGGTGATATGCGGACTGAACTTGCCCTTTGCATAGTCAATGCCACGTTGGTCAAGATTGCGTCTCAGCTGTTGCGCTATAGCCTTCACCTTGTCCTCGCCTTCTATGCCGAGCCACACCACCCTGCTTCTGCCGTTAAAGCATCCCATCTTGCCCGTTCTGATTACAAACGGCTCAAACTTAACGGCATCAACAGCTGCCTTTATCTCCTCAACTCTTTCCGTTTCGCCGATAAATGCCAACGTAAGATGCAGGTTCTCCGGCTGCGTATAGTTGCCCCTTACTCCATATTCTTTCAGTCCGTCCTGCGCATCCAATATTGAAGACTTGAACGCTTCAGTAAATCGTATTGCGATAAATATTCTCATGTCATTATAATTTTATACATATGCCCCAGCAACGCATGATTGCCTTTAAATTGTAATCTTATCAGTTTTATCCACGTGCGAATACTTGCATTATAGGTAAAAGTAATTTAATATAACCATAACGGCAAGAAAAACAGGTACCTATTGGGATTATTAGTACAAACGGCAATTAGGAATAAAGCATGAATCAACATATTACCATTGGGCAATACTCCAGTTTCCAGATGTCCGTACGAATTTTCTTTTTTCAAGCCTCTAACGGCTTACGCTCGTCATATTTACAATCCAAGTTAATTCAAGTTTATTTTTATTATTCTGTTGCATAAACTAGATGAAATTTTAATTCTTTAAAATGATTTTTATTTGCACTAAAGACTTTTGGTTTATGCATAAAATCAATATGCGTAGTATCTTTAAAAAGATATTCAAATAACCATTGAGAATATTCTACTATGTTCAAATTTTGCTTATATAATCGATTTATTGCATTATCAAATGTTGGAGCAAATGGCATTAATATTTTAGTAGTAAAAAGCAAATTACCAGAATAATCCATACATTCTGTATATCCAATATGTTTAAGAACTTCATTAAAATAGAAGCCTCCTTGGTGCTTTATATTATTTACCCATTGTCTTATTCCAAATTTTTTATCTGAAGCGAAAGCATTATATTTATTGAACTTTTTATAAAAACGTTTGAATTCAATATTTGTTTCTTTTAATTTATTTATATCTTTTGCGAATTCGGTATCAACCTTAGTCAAAACTCCATTAACCTTTTTAGTACAAGATAATCTACAATTATTTTTAATAATATTTTGATATTCTTCAAAACTTGTATAATCAAAATCTGGGAAAAAATCAAATGCAAAATAAATTATTTGCAATAAATAATCGTAACAGGCATTATAATCCAAAATCGCATATCTTAAATAGTATGACTTCAATTCTTCACTATTACATTTATTTATTTGTTGAATAGAAAAATTTGCATTATTAATCAGATTTGATAAATCAAAGAATTTGTGTGCTGCAATAACTAACCCTAATTCACCAAGTGAAAGATACTCCATTTCATTCAATGAGCTGTAATTAATATTTAATTTTAAAAGATTATCCTTTTGAATTCCCATATAAATTAATCCTTACACTTTTCAACGATATTATTCATCCATTCTGCAAAGCGCGGGCATTTTTCTATTATGGCCTCTATTCCTACTTCCAGCGCAATAAGATTGCCTTCAAGCACCTTGTTGTAGTCAGGTTTTATTGCCAATAGCCGTTTAGACGGCGCACCTTCAGGAGAAGAGTTTATGTCCTCAGGATTGTCATAAGAAGAAATTATTGAGGCTGTTTTACTTGCATGCTCGTCTGAAAAATAAAATTCAAAACCTTTGTTGCTTGAAAACAAAAGAGCTTCGAACTCATGCAACTGTATGTAAGAAAAGAAACGCGAATCGCACACAGAATCATCAACTGCATTTTCCAAGGCCTCAACACATTGTGTCTTATCATTAACAGCCGTACACTCTGCATAATTCGGCATATCATTAGGCAGTCTGAAGAAATCGATTAAAGTAGTAACAACAAAGTCTGTCTGCGATGACGCAAGCAGCATCTTTATAGTATTATACAGATGCAGATAGTTAACCATGCCTCCACGTCCGCTCCTGCTTGTGCGTATCAAAACGGGCGTGACGCTATATATTTCAGATTTCTGCAAATATGGAGCAATAAGACTGTTGACAAACTCTTGTTCTGTCTGCCCTTCCACAACGATATACAAACGTTTCACAGCTGCCCTCCTATCATGTTTTTCTCCCACAGGTCACTGATAGTGAGATTATAATCGTCCATCCATTTTTTCAATTCATCACCTGACAAATGACGGAACACCGACTGGCTGTCGGCACGGTCTACCACAATAATGTCGTCAACATCAAAGCAGTTGACAAGATTTGTCGACTGGGTAGACAAGATTATCTGACTCTTTACAGAAGCACTTTTCACCATCTCAGCCAACTTATTGATAGCAGCAGGATGCAGTCCGAGTTCTGGTTCGTCAATAATAATAACCTCAGGCTTTTTCGGCTGCAACAACAACGTAGCCAAAGCAATGAAACGCAGCGTGCCGTCAGAAAAACTGTATCCGTCGAGATACATGTCTGTATTCTTTTCCTCCCATTCCAGACGTATCTTGTTATTATTGTTGGCGTCAGGGCGAAGCTTAAAGCCTTTAAAATAAGGCGCCACGGAACGTACGACACCCTCGATAAAGCGGAAAGCCTTTTCGTCGTTCTGCATCAGATAATACAGATAAGCTGCCAGGTTTGAGCCGTTATCACGCAGACACTCATTGTCGTTTATGTTGCAGTCACCACGCATAGGAGAAGTGAAGCTTGTATCATGAAAATGATACACCATAAAACTTTTTAAATATGTCCTCAAATAGGCCGCTCTCCATTTAGTGTTATATGCCAACGAAGATTCTTCCACGGCAGAATCCCATAATGTTTTGTTCCACTGCGAATAATCTTTTATATTACTTTGATGACAATTAAAATAGTCGCCGGTATTCTCAAGATAGCCTTTGTTCGACTGTGCCGGTTTTATCTCAAAAAAGAAAGCATTGGTATTATCAAAATCTATCAATCCTTCTATTGACGCGGATTTCTTTCTTCCATGATACAACAAATTATCTATACCACCCTTTGACAACGTATAGCTTCCAAACCTTTGTTCATAGATAGCCTTAATCAGTTCAAAGAATGAAATAAAGTTGCTTTTGCCCGCACCGTTTGAACCAATAAGCACATTAAGTCTGTTCAACGGCAGCGACAAGTCTCTTATCGACTTATAATTCTTTATCAAAACTTGCTCTATCATATTTTTATCTTAAATTCAAGATTTTCCGCAAGCCAATGCATGCTTAACTGCAAAGTTAGCATTATTTTTTTAAATCAAAACCATATATCAAGATTTTAGATTCTTACGTCTAGTCAAACCTTGACAATATTCTGAATTAATGTAGCATGATTACCCGTATTCATTTGTAATTTTACTTATTTTTCTTATCCAATTGGAGAATCTATGGCATTACACCTTTTTCCTTTGACATTCCTTTTTTCAAAAGAACTTCTGCTTCATCCGAGTTCACAAAATTATTTTTCAATACATCGGGATATTTCAGTGCAATTTTCAATTGTTCTATGCCTTTCTTTATAAGATAATCGTTTGTTATTGATAACACTCCTTGATAATAACAGAATATAGCTTTATCATCGGGATATATCTTTTTCCCTTCTTCTAATATCTTCCATGCCTTTTTATATTGACCGAGTTTAGGTAAGACATTCAATGAGTACACTCTTCTCCAATACAGTGTTTCATGTTCTTGTTTCAATTTTTTATATCTGTCCAGACATCGTTGCAAGTAGTAATCTGCCTCTTTCCATAAGCCAAGTTTATTCATCAGATCTCCCATAACGCCTAATGCATTAGGATCAGAGTTTTCACTTTCCAAGGCTTTCTCATAATAAACGCGTAATTTGTCTATTGATTCTTTTTCGTCTTTTTGAATGGCCGTCCACAAGAAAGCAGAAATGCATGAGCCTGAAACTGGTAATTCTTGTTTATAAAGAGTTCTGTTATTTTCATTTATGCTTGTAAAAGTCTCCCATAAAGGACAGTCCGAACGTTCTATGGCAGCGTATATACTGTCTATATTGTAATATTTGTCATACAAGCTTGTCAAGGCTTGCATAATCCCTGCCGGAATTACAGACATATGGTCTGCTTTAATACTGTGAAGCTTAACGTCATATTTCATTTTCTGAAAGTTCTCATACAAATTCCGGCCAAAAGTCTGTCTTTCTTCTGTATCATCCATAGCTGTAATTATGCGGACACTCGGACTCTTTGTCTTGTACTTGGTTTCAAAGCCAGGCATCCGTTCCATCTTTTCAGGCGAGAATAGAATATATGACGTCATATTATCATTCCCTGCATCGATATAATAGTTCAGATAGCTTGCCGTATATGAATGGCCAACTAACGTATTAAAACCTGATGTTGGAATAATTCTGTCTATTTCCTTTGCCAAATCGGTATTAACATATTTATAAAACATTTCTCCGCTTGAATCAAGACTGTTGCCGGACAAGTCGTATCCTACATCATTTCTATTTCCGGGAGTTGAATAGTCGATTGCTACAACTGCCGTTGGAGGAATATAGTCAAAGGTCTGTAAATAAACGGCTGTCGAAGCGATCACATCAAAGGTATAATCTGCATCCAGGACAAACAGCACATTATACTTTACATTTGGATAAACCGAAGCTGGTAAAGCAATCCTGAAAGAACGTGTATCATTATAAGTTAATGACCTAAATGAATATTGTTTCACATCCATTATGTTCTGTGATATGGCGATATTACTGAGAATAACACACAAATATAAAAGTAGAAATATTTTTTTCATAACTCATATCTTAAAAAATTCATAATAGCCCATCAGCTGCGGTATAGATAATTATATTATTTTCTTCCATACTTCAGTACATTAGGGAACCTTTATATTCTTCATCCCAATCAAGTTGCAATAGGCCTTATTCTCCCTGGCGCTTTTTACTTTTTAAAGTCATTGTCTGCCAGAAAGAACACCAAGAAGCCGGAATCAATGCTTTTATATAAACAATAACCAACGATGACAAAGTTATAGATTTTTTCTGTATTGCGGATGCCTTTTGCAGAACTTTTTTTGACGCTCAAACAGGTAAACGTTAGCTGATTACATCAGCAGTCTGCCGTTATCGTTCCATTCACCATACATGACGCCATTTCGGGTGTTTTCTATAAATTTGTCAAGCCGCTTTCTGAACAGATCCGGCTGACGTTTCTTTATCTGTATGGTGTCAATGCGCACACGCTTATACAGCTCGGGCAGGCGGCAGAAATTTTGCCACACCACAGGGTCCGACTTCAATTCTTTCATTACATCATCGTCTATCACAAAGCCCTTGTCCGTCATATCCGGCAACACGGCTCTGCCGGCGTCAGTCATCAGTCCGAGCCGTTCCATCCTGCGACACCTTTCCTTGTTCAGTTCCGACCAGTTGCTGCGCGGCTTTCTCGGGCACAGCCTCTGTGCCGTCACCCCGTCTGCCAGCTTCTTTGTCGTGCTGTCTATCCATCCGAAGCACATTGCTTCTTCTACAGCATCTATATACCAGAACGTGCCGTCGTCAACTGGTCTTCCACGTTTTACCACTACCCAGCATTCCGGCTCCTTATCATGATTCTGCATCAGCCATTCGCGCAGTTCAGCACGAGACTTGACGTTCAGCAAATTATTTATTGTCATATACTATCTTTATTCAAACACGCATACTGATAATAGCTTTAGTACGCAATTATTTTTTGAAAAATGCCTGTCGCAAATTTATAAAATTTTCCGTAACACAAAAACTTTTACTTACTATTAATAATAACTTTAATCCCATCAAATTCGAGAGGATTAAAAGCATAATTTTATTATTAGAAAAAAGAGGACTTTCTACAAAGTCCTCTTAAATTATTTTGTCACAAGGTTGTATAAAGTCTGATAATTTTTAGCAACACCATACACCACCCTACTGCCACTAATAGCAGCAAAATGACGGCGTGCACATTCAATCTTTGCATCCTCAGCACCTCTAAGCTGTGATTCCTGCCAATCATTTCCCTTTGTTTCAGCAATAAAATATATATGCTTCACACTACCTTCCTTAAATGCAATAGCCCAGTCTGGATTATAGTGTCCCATTGGTGTATTGATATAAAATCCACGTGGCAGTTTGGTATATACTTCTACATCATCTTCTTTCTCCAATGCTTCTGCAAAGTTCTTTTCTATGCCCTGGCTATCGACAACTACAATATCATATAATGACCTCGCACTCTCAAAGGCATTAACGCCCAATTTACCTCTAATAGTACTTTCCGTGAAAATATCCATATCGTATGTCTTCGTACTACGTTCATAGGCTATCTTTTGAATTACAGCTATAGCTTTGGCATCATTAATAATATTTGCTGTCTTTATAATGAATTCTTCCGGATTCATCTTAAATTGAGCAAATGTCGTTGGTTTTATGCCCTTTAATATTTCAACTATAGTCTTTCGAGTCAATCCGGTGGCATTTACCAATTCACCTATCAAATCATAACGCACACTATTACCTACAGCTTCCGATACATGTATTGTACGCGTCCTTCCTGATGTCATTGCAACACCAACCTGTAGAGATTCTTTATCTTGAATTTTTTCTAAAGAACCTCCTTCTATCACAATTCTTATTTCAGTAACGCTCAAACGTTTGTCGATGCTTTCTATAGCTTTCTTTATCAACTCATCCGTACTAAAATCAACTTTATAGTAGGTTTTAACATTAATACGTTTCCATATTTCAATGAATTTTTCTTTAAAAAGATCTTCTCTGAAGGTGGCAACTTTTGGCTTGCGTGCGTTGTCCGGCTTCAGACTATCCGGGTTAAAGACAATATCCAACCTGCGTATTATGTCCGCCTTAATAGGATTAAGTTCTTCTCCCAAATCAACAGTTCCGGCTTTCTTGTCATTGAAATACTTCTCTGTAAGTTTGCCTTTCTTCACATAGCCATTAAGGATAAGTTCATCATGAATTTCACATGCCAATTCATGGTTGATTTTTATCTCCTTACCATCTGAAGATACCATTACTATATCTTCAAAAAGATGAGCTGTTACTTCTATAGGTCTGTCGGCAACATCTTCAGCAAGTTCTGTCTGCAATTGTTTGCTGAAGTGTTCATAGCTTTCGCTGGCTATCACAGTTAAAATATTAACATCGAAAACTCCGTCACCCAAAACATCCTGATCCTGGCGTTCTCCATTTTTATTTACGCAAAGACGCATACCACGACCTACTTCCTGACGTTTCTTTATTTCATTGCTGGTATCTTTTAATGTACAAATCTGGAATACATTCGGATTGTCCCAACCTTCTTTCAGGGCAGAGTGAGAGAATATGAAACGTACTGGTTCTTCAAAACTTAACAGACGTTCCTTATTTTTCATTATCAAATCGTATGCGCGCATTTCATTTTCTCCCTCTTTTTCTTTGGAGTCTACGGAAAGTCCTTTTTTATCCTGAGAGAAATATCCCTGATGAACCTTTTCTGCCGGAAATTTATTCAAATATCTGACATATTCTTCATCTGAAAAACGTGGCTGCATTTCCTGAATTACATTCCGATATTCTTCCTCGAACATATCAGCGAATTTTCCATTGCTTATGCCCTCTTTGCTATAAATACGATAACTGTTGACATGGTCGATAAAGAAAAGTGAAAGTACCTTTATTCCTTTATGGAACAATTCTCTTTCTCTTTCAATATGAGTACGTATTGTTTCGCGTATCTGAATTCTGCGTAATACGTCTTCATTTACTTTTCCTATGGCTTCACCTTCATGGATAGTTATACCATTAAGAAAACGGACAGACCCATCAACACCATCTATTCGCTCAATAATGAAATGATTTTCATATTCTGCCAGTTCACCACTTTGCTCATAAAGATTAAATCCTTCATCAACCAATTTTGTTGTTTGCTTGAAACCATTGGCTGTTTTTACATCAAATGATATACGGGCCTGAGGATTACCTTTTCCGATAACGATTTCATCCAAATAGACAAAACCGTTTGTTGCTGTTGAGCCTGACTGTGAAATACCTTTCACCTCAATTTTCTTCACTAATTTCCGGTTATAGGCATCCATCGCATCAAGCCTGTACACCATGTTATATACATCGTCTTTTCTATGCGTAGCACTATACAGTAAAGTGAACAATGGGTGAAACTTTGCAATACCTTTTCTTGTAGCGTTGTCCTTCTTGGCTCCCAATACACTTTGTGGTTCATCAATAATCATAATCGGATTTGTCTGAGCCAGTATATCAATAGGTCTGCGACTTCCAAATTCATCACGTTTTGAAAATATGATACGTGCAGCAGCATCTCCCTTACGCCCCTCCTGATTTTTATCTTCATTCATAGAACTGTTGAAAGCCTGCGTGTTGATAATCATCACGTGCAAACCGCTATCACTAGCAAAACCATCTATCTTAGACAACTGCTTGGAGTTGTACACAAAGAACTGTATGCGTTTGCCGTATTCATTGGTAAAGTGCTCCTGCATTGTTTCAAAACTCTTCTGCACACCTTCACGAATTGCTATGCTTGGTACGACTATGATAAATTTAGTCCAACCATACAATTTGTTAAGTTCAAACATAGTTTTGATATAGGTATAAGTCTTACCTGTACCGGTTTCCATTTCTATGGTGAACATAAGATTTGAAGTATTACCTTGCAGATTTTCAACAGGTCTCAATCCCCTGTTCATCTGAACATGCCTAAGGTTCTCCGTGAGAGCTACACGGTCAAGCATCAACTTCTGATTACCAAAGCCTGTTACTGCATACATATTTTTCTGTATTCCTTGGTCTATCAAGAAATCGGCGCTGTCACAATATTGTTGACCGGCAAATATATCTGTCACGCTTTTGGCAGCATCAGCCTGAAAGCGCTGGTGTTTGTATTTTAATTTCATTCCTCTCTCATCGTTAAAAACAAATTTCTTTATTTCAGAATCAAATATTATTGTTATTGTGCAAATACTCAATCATTGTATAAAACTCACCTAAACATGACTTAGTACTATCCAAATGGTTAATAATATCAACATCTGATGACAAATCACTTGTAAAGAAATCTATTAGCCCTTTTCTTTGTTTAATCAAAGTTCCAGAATTCAAATTATAAATATCAATTGCTTCCTTCCCTCTGTCATCCATACTGTGGATAACTCCATCCATCGTATACCAAAAATGACAGGCGCAATCGGGTTCAAGCGGTGACAAAAGTGTATTGGTAAAAGTATCTTCTTTTTTATGCCCACATTGCGGTTCCACACTAGTGGAAAGATTCTTTATACAAGAAGCATGAAGATTATTTATAATCCGCAAATCGAAATGTTCGCGCGTTTCAAAATGAAAAGTTCATTTCACAAAACGAAGCGTATAATTTAAAGCACTCTTTATTCCATTTGAACTGGTCAATTCTAAGCTAAAAATAACAGAAAAATAACTTGCAAATATCAACAAAAATCACTATCTTTACATAGTTAAATTGAGGTCGTTTACCCTCAAATCAGTTCAGTTTTGTATTCCCCTACCCTATCAATATTCTAAAAAAATTCGGCCGGCTTCGCCGGTATTTGAATACCTTTTAAATGGAATTCGGAAACCATCCGAATCCCGTTCTTTCGTTTTAGTCGCTTCGCTCCACGCTTTGGCGCTTTGCGCTTACGCCACCTCGCGTATCGCCTTGTACGCTGCCACGCTTTGCGCCCGGACGATTTTGCCGCGGAAGGCCAGACGCGAGCCGACAT